>Ga0209717_1000181_pt1 | contig 80106 bp, 38 predicted proteins | sample AD_UKC048_MetaG_FD_184418 | JGI IMG/M metagenome (GOLD analysis project Ga0209717, IMG submission 184418) | Active sludge microbial communities of municipal wastewater-treating anaerobic digesters from USA - AD_UKC048_MetaG (SPAdes) (version 2) | ecosystem: Engineered > Bioreactor > Anaerobic >...
AGATGGAATTTTCGAACTATTGCGTCTTTCAAAAACAGGACTTGTCAATTATAGTAGCAGAATCGGTCCAACGCATGACACTTTTCAACTGTCGCTATTCCCTGACTAAATTTTGAGGAAACTCCAGACCTTTCATCAAATCTCTTAATCCTATATTAGCCGGATGGTATGGATTATCACCACGATAGCGGTAATTTAAAAAACCATCTTCCGACCAGCTATCATCATAAGGGCCACCATCAATTGTTGTTATTGAAATTGGAAAATTCATTTGCCTGGGTTTCCAAATTCCTTGTGGCCCAAGCAAAGTTATCTTCTCATTTTTATAATCAAAACCTTCAGACAATATTGTTCTGGGGATTCCATCTTCAAACCGTTCTGATTGAATTTTCAGCCAATCAAAAGCAGCAAGCCTAATATTATTGTCCAAAAGACTCATAATTATATTATGTATTAAATATCTTCCTTTTAGCTAATATTTCTATATGTCTTTCTTCACGTTCCTTTGTCCAATCAGTTATATTAATACTTCGCAGAACTCCATTAAATTTAGCCAAATCTTTAACCTGAACTTTTGTATCCATTTCATTATCGCTGACTAATGTGCAGAGTTTAACGTGTTGCCCCCACTTTTTATGTTTTAGCAAATATAGAAATAAAGCAAGTAACCTGCATAATATATTGAACAAATTATCAACAATGAGCATATAAGAGAAAAGCTCTGCATTTGCGTTTGCACAATTGTAAGAATACATATGGGCTAGCAACCGTTCAATCGTTTTAGTAGAGCGGATCCGGTGTAAAAATGGGGAATTGGGTTAACTTATTCAGTTCTTATTGGCATAGCCAGTTGCCCCTGAAGGAAGTCTTTTCACTGGAATTGGATTGGACTGACTAATGCTGTCACAAAAGTCAGGATTTCTGTGTATTTAGCCTTTGGCCCCTTTGTGTGTAATTAATGATCCTTTTTGCCCCAAATCATCTTAAGTGCGCACTCAATCTCTGATGCACCGCACACAAAAACCATCTTTTTTATTATTGCCGCCATGTGAAAAAACAGCATCATTGTAACGGGCGCCCCACGCGTGGGCGCTGGTCACATCGATGTCAGTGGTACACCAAAGCTGCCCGTACTGACCTAAAGGATAAAAAATCCCATCATAATTACGGCCATGGTTGCCCACCGAGGTAAAACCTGTTTCGTTGGTTGCGCCTGTGTTGGGACTATTCCAGTGATCAAAACCTGTTTCTTTCAGCTTACCGCCTGCAACACTGGTACCGCCCAGGTAACTTACCAGTGTATTATACTCTGCATACGAAGGCACGTGCCAGCCAAGCGGTGCGATATTGCGACTGTCATTAACAACGTACCAGTTATAATAAACGCCATAAGGATCTCTGTACGATGAAGAATTGTTATAGTCACAGTAAGCACCTGTTGTCAGATTCATCCAGGCCGCATTACCGGTAACATTTGGCACAGGATCGCCATTGCGGTAATGAATCGTCTTAAGGTTCTCTACCATCCATGTCTGAGTACCTATGGTCACAAAATGATAGACATTGCCATCAATATCAGTAACGGTATTGGCTGCCGAAGAGGTAGTAAACGATAATTCGTTACCATAGCCTGTTCCCCCGCTGTTGGTGGCATACGCCCTGATATAATAGGTGGTATTGGGCGATAGTCCGGTGATTTGGCTTGCAAAACTGGTTTCTGCGGGACCATTCAGCGTTTTATTCCCATCAATATCTGGCCCGGGAGCTGTACTATAGCATACACCGCTGGCGACAACAGTTGCTCCTCCATCATCTGTTATCGTACCCCCGCTGATGGCAGCAGTGGATGTAACATTGCTGACCATTGTGGTCACCAATTCAGGTATGGTAATCTTTTTTTTACAACTGCTAACTACATAAAATCCGCCTAAAAAGGAAAAAAATAAAACAATGATTGTGATAAGTCTTTTCATAAATAATAAATTAAATGTTAAACATTACGATTATTTGCTTTGTGAAAACAAAAATAGTTTTAAAAAAAAAATAAAGATACTGTTTTATTGACAATTTTTTTATTTAACCATCTTGAAAGGACAATCAATATATTTACTTCAATCATTACTGATTTAGTTTGACGATACAATGACACAAAATCACAAGTCGTTTGTGATATTATTTTCTTTCAGAACAAAAGTTCAGGATGTACATTTGATCAATGGCACCATTCTTAGCGCCGACCTTGCCCTGCTTCGGGGTCAGGACTTTAAAATGTCTGTCAGCATGCCTTCCAACGGTGAAAACCGCTGTTGCTGACTCAAAAATTATTTGTTAATATTTCTTGTTAATATTGTGTTAACCCTGTTAAATATCGTTAAATTATTGACTATTCAAAACAAAATTGTTAACTTCGTAAGTTGTTTTAACTATAATTAACATTTATTATAAAAGTTTATATCATTTATCTGAAATATTGTTATTAACATTATATTTTCAAATATGAAAGCAAAAAATTTACTATTTGTTTCGGTCGCTTTTTGTGTTTTGTTGTTTAATTCAATAAAGGCAGATTGCCTGGGGGCGCCGGAATATATCAGGAGCAATGTAGCCTCCTGTGTCATGTCTCATGAAGGTTCTGAAATAGTTCCGGCCCCGGCCTGTGATGTCCGGAACTATTGCGCCCTCGTGGTGAAATATGCCCTGAACAGCTGTAGTTATAATGAAAGTTGCATAGCCTTGCATGGTTTGAGCGCAACGAATGAGAGACATCTTATATGCCCGTTGTTATCAGGAAATGAGATGAACGTCGATTTATGTATTCCGGCAAGGTCATTTGACACCTCCTGTGCCATGTGGATTTCAAATATTTCTACTGGGGACGGGATTTTAAACCTGAATAAAAATTCGGGCTGCTCCGATTCGTCGTATGATGATTTCAGCAGTTCTGATACAGCAGGATATTTCCAGCAGACCCAGGTAGCTGTTTCTTTTACTTCTTCCGGCGCTGCCATGGCTTATTCCGTATGGATTGACTTTAATGATGACAATATTTTTGATTCGACAGAACGGGTTATTATAAACGATAATATTGGCGGGATCTTTACGGTTACCGATTACTTCTGGGTTCCGTCATCGGCTGTGCCGGGCGTTCACAAAATGCGGATAAGGGGAGACTATTACAGCAACGGCGCTCCCGCAGATCCTTGCGACACCCTGATGTACGGAGAAACTGAAGATTATGCGTTTACCGTAATTACACTCCCGACATGTTCCGGCACGCCCGATCCCGGAAATACCCTTGTTACTTCCGATACGGTTTGTCCTACAGACGTTTTTACACTGACCTTGGAAAACAATGTATTTGCAGCGGGAATTACATACCAATGGCAATCGTCTGCCGACAGTGCATTATGGAACGATATGGCCGGTGATACTGCGGCGATACTGGCCACGTCACAGGCGACTCCGGCTTATTACCGCTGCATGACCATCTGTACGTTTGATTCGGACACCGCATATTCCAGCCCGGTATTTGTTAGCAATAATTTACTCGCTGATTGCTATTGTATATCTCCCGCATCATATTATCCGTGTAATTATATGTGGATCACCAATGTAACCACCAGCGGAGGAATATCGGATTTCAGCAATACTTCGGACTGTGACTCATCATCATATGCCGATTTTACCGGTTCTGACACCGTTAGCAATTATCAGTTTGGCTATACCACAATGTCTTTTACATCCTATGGTTATGGCCTGGCTTATACGGTATGGATCGATTATAATAATAATGGGATTTTTGAGGGTTCGGAACAGGTGTTTTCTAATAACAACCCTCAGGGGGAATTCACGGTCACTGATTATTTCAATATTCCCGGTTATGTGGATCCGGGGACGTACAGGATGCGGGTACGGGGCGATTATTCTTATTATGGTGCGCCTTCCGACCCGTGTAATGATCTTGATTATGGGGAAACGGAGGACTATTCCATCACTGTCCTTGCTGCAGAACCTTGTACGGCAGGTATCAACCCGGGCAACACCATGGCTACGGCTGACACTGTTTGTCCGATAGATATTTTTGTGCTGACCTTGCAAAACAATGTTGCCGCATCGGGGATCACTTACCAGTGGCAATCATCTCCCGACAGCACCACATGGTCTGACCTTGACGGCGAAAATGAAGCAATACTAACAACATCGCAGGCGGCTTCTGCTTACTACCGTTGCATGATAAGCTGCACTAACGATTCAAGCTCATCGTATTCCAACCCCGTTTTGGTGGTAAGTAAGTATCTTGCGGATTGTTATTGTGTTCCGGAAGTTTCTTCCGACCCCTGCACGTATATGTGGATCACCAATGTGACCACCAGCGGTGGCGAAACCAATATTGACAATACTTCCGATTGTTCTTCTGCATCGTATACGGATTACAGCGATTCTCAAACGGTATCTGGTTTTCCGTATGGTACTATTTCAATGTCGTTTACGTCTTATGGTTATGGTTTGGCGTATTCGGTCTGGGTTGATTTCAACGATAATGCTTATTTTGAGGATGAGGAACGGGTGATTACTAACGATAATCAGGCCGGTTTATTCACAATCACCGACCTGTTTGCCATTCCAGGTTCTGCCCCGCTGGGAGCCCACCGTATGCGCGTTAGATCTGAGTATTCTAACTATGACGCACCTTATGATCCTTGCGACCAATATACTTATGGGGAATCAGAGGATTATTCCCTGACCGTTTTACAAGCTTTGCAAAAGGATGTTAAATTGGCAAGTATCATTAAACCGGATAATAATGTATATCAATTAATTCCTTCAGATGTAAGCGTGCAGATAAAAAACAACGGCAGCGATACGCTTACGCAGGTTCCTTTGACGTATATCTTGAATTCGCAATCGCCGGTATCCTATACCTGGAACGGTCTGTTGGTTCCTCAACAGGAAGTATCGGTCATTATGCCACAAATAACGGCTACGGATTCAAGTAATAGTTTTACAGTTTATACGAGCCTTGCCGGGGATATGAATACGACGAATGATACCTTATCCGTAAACTTTGTTGCACTACCCGCTCCTGCCCGGATACATGTCAGCCCGGATACGATTTTCGCAACGATTTCCTCCTGCGACAGTGCTGCCACACAAACGGTATCCCTGATGATAGAAAATACAGGTTACCAGCCATTGAATTACCTGATCAGCCAGGAATGGTGTGAAGATTTTGAAAACGGCCTGGACAACTGGATCGGAGATGCTAACTGGGGTGTTATCAGCCCGGGATATGCCAGCGGGTTCGGCCTCACCGAAAGCCCTGCCGGCACTTATGATAATTACTGGGATAAATATATTCAGGTAAAAGACTCCTTCCTTATCAGCAATAAAGATAGTGCTGCCATACAATTCATGTTGACACGAAACCTCGAGAGCGGTTTTGATTATTTAAGGCCACAATTGAGTGTAAACGGGGGCGGATGGTTTTCGCTTTACGATTATAGCGGTTATGAAGACTGGAGCCTTAAAAAACATTTCATCAGCAGCTATGTCGATAATGGCGATTATGTAAGGTTCCGCTTTTGGTTTCATTCCGACGGATCTGTGCTTTATGAGGGCTCCGTTATTGATGATGTTAAAATAAAGGGTATTGGTAAAAGCCTGGCTATATTAAGCCCGATTGCAGACACCGTTGCAGCCAGTGACTCCTCTTCGGTGGATATAACATTTGCTGTTGGAAATTTGAATGCAGGGAGTTATTTCCAAAACATTGCGATAGTGTCAAATGATCCGTTTACACCATCAGTGTCCGTAGTTTTAAACCTTACCATCATTGGATACCCGCAGATCATGGTAACAGACAGCGTGATAGACTTTCCGCCGATATTGGCGGGCGCCATGGCGGCGGACACATTCGCCATTTATAATACCGGATGCGACACCCTGAAAATAACGGCAGTAACCCATACTGATTCTGCCTTTTCACCGGTATTTCCGGCATTTATTCTACCACACAGCTCCGGCATTATACCGATAAGTTTTTATTCAATGGTTCAGGGTTTACATACAGACACAATCGTTGTGCTGAATAACAGTGAAACCAAATATCTTTATGTCAGCGGGAATATTTTGCCCGCGCCCCATTTAGTCCTGAGCCACGACACTGTTTTTGCCACCGCCGCTTGCGATGATACGGCTGCCATTCCGTTGACCATTTATAATACAGGTTTAGCCAGTTTGTTTTACTATATCGACACCACAGGCAGTTCGGGAACCGATACTTCCATATTGGTGATACAGGAAGGCTCGGAATGGAATGTTGATATGCAGTCTTTTATACAAAGCAATTATGGTGTAACACCGGTAAAAATCAATTCCAGCCAGATAGCCGCAGCAGATTTTTCCTTATATAATATTATTATAGTGACAGGAAATCAGGGTTCTGCATATTATAATAGCGTTTCAAGCAACAAAACAAAGTTTGAAACCTTTGTGAATAACGGCGGGATTTTTCACTGCCAGCTTGCCAATTATTCCGGCGCTACAATAAATCTCCCTGGAGGGGTAAATGTTCCCAATGGGAATAATGAAGACGAAAATACATCATTATTAACCACCCATCCTATTGTGGACGGGTTGCCGGTAATTCTTAACGGCAATGACGCCAATGCCGGCTATTTTATGAATCTTCCCGGTGATGCAAAAATTATTACCGAAACCAGGTATTCATATCAACCGACAACGGTTGAGTACAACATAGGCAAGGGCCTTGTGATTGCAACAACGATGACTTTAGGTTATCTCTATACAAATGGATACAACTCCGGACCTATGCTTCCGAATATGGCTGAATATTCCATGTCGAAGGTTCACGTGTATCCTGAATGGCTGGCCTTAACGCAGGATTCGGGAACTATTGCGCCCCAGGACTCAACGGTTATAGATGTTGTTTTTAATTCTACAGGATTGGATAACGGCATTTATTGCTATAATCTGACCATACAAACTAATGACCCTGCGGCTCCGGATACGTTACTTCCATTGTGTTTTACTGTTGCAGGCCAGCCGCAAATACTGGTAACAGACAGTGTCTGGACATTCCCGTCGATTATGGCCGGGGTAATAGCTTCAAAAGATTTTACAGTGTATAATACAGGATGTGATTCGCTGAAAATTACCGGAGTTACTATTCACGATTCGGCTTTTATTCCGGGTTATCCTGCTGCTATCCCACCCAGAGATTCCGGGATAATTACAGTTAATTTTTCATCATTGGTTCAGGGCAGTCACAGCGATACGCTGATCGTTATGAGCAACAGTGATGAAAAACGTCTTTATGTGGATGGCGTCATATTGCCAACCCCTGAGTTAGTATTAGTTCCTGACAGTATAGGGGTAAGCACCAGCATTTGTTATGACACCATCGTTGCCAACTTGCTGTTGATCAATACCGGGAATGAAACGATGGACTGGTATGCCTATTCTGATGAAGGCGCATCAAAATCATTGTATTTCAATGGTAATAACAGCGAGGTTCATTTCGGGAACCTTGGCCCCATGCCCGTAAAAGGTGCTGTTGAATTCTGGATGAAGACCAATGTTAACTCAGGTACGAAATATATATTTTCATCCTCAGGGATAAATAATAACTACAAAGGAGTAAATATATATCAGAGCGGAACTTATTTATATCTGCGCATGGGTGATGACAATGCCTCATACTATACATTTACGATTACAACCAATGTTGATTATACAAAATGGCACCACGTTGCAGTCACATGGGATAAAACGGTGAACCAGGTATCGACCTGTTTTGATGGAATTGTGACTAATAACGGTAGTTATAATCCCCGCTGGGTCACCAATTTTTCGGATGTAAGACTGGGTATCGGATACCAGTCATCCACCACATATCATTACAATGGCGAAATTGATGAATTACGCCTGTGGACCGTTAACCGCACTGCTGCAGAAATCAGCAGTTATTATCGCAAAGGCTTATTTATTCCTCCGGCAGGTTTGACCGGGTTATGGGAATTTAATGAACCTTCGGGCGATACCGTTTACAGTTTCAATTCAGACATTTCAGGGGTTTTATATAACACGACCCGGGTTAGTTCAGGCGCCTTGATAAACGATCCTCAGATAGATGTTAATCCTTTCAGCGGACAAGTTGCAGACGGAGATTCAGCCACTGTAGAGGTCTCCTTTATCACAAATGGCTTCAATAACGGAACACACAATTCGCTGATCGGAATCTATACCAACGACCCCCTTAATCAATTCGTTATGGTGCCAACACAGCTTATTCTTAACGGATCGCCTCAGGTAGTCTTCAATGACAGTATCAGGACATTCCCGTCGATTATGGCCGGAGCATTGGTGTCGGATACTTTTAAAATTTATAATACCGGCTGTGATTCTTTAAAAATTACCGGTGTAACTGTTGCTGATCCGGCATTTATTCCCGGGTTCCCTTCTTTTATTTTACCAAGGGATTCCGGTATTATTACCGTTCAGTTTACTTCACTGATCCAGGGCTTGCATTCAGATACGTTGACCATACTGAATAATAGTGAAAACAAACATCTTTATGTCAGCGGCACTATTATGCAGACACCTGAGCTGGTGCTGATTCCCGACAGTATCCTGGCCGCCACGGATATTTGTGAAGATACTGTTGTTTCCACCCTGCAAATAATCAATACGGGCAATGATACACTCGACTGGGATGCTTATTATTGTAACGGACCCGGAAAATCGTTGTCGTTCAATGGCAGCACAAGCGAGGTTCTTTTCGGGAATTTCGGGCAGATGCCGGATAAGGGCAGCGTCGAATTCTGGATGAAAACCAATGTAAACTCGGGGACAAAAAGGGTATTCAGTTCTTCAGGTCTTAACGGAAACTGGAAGGGGTTGAACATCTATCAGAGCGGAACGTATCTGTATATGATTTTTGGTAACGATGCCGGATCGTATTATACTACGTATACAATAATATCTAATGTCGGCTATGGCTATTGGCACCATGTAGCTGTTACCTGGGATAAAACACAGAACAAGATCTGGACTTATTATGACGGTGTGGTTACCAATAACGGCAGTTATAACTCTTACTGGCCAACAATGTTTTCGGATGTAAGACTTGGCGTTTGTTATAATACTACTGCAAGCTACCATTTCAACGGGGAGATCGACGAATTACGCATGTGGAGTGTAAACCGTTCCGCTGCAGAAATCAGTAATTATTACCGCGAGGGGTTATTCATGCCTCCTGCGGACCTGACAGGGTTGTGGGGTTTCAATGAGCCGTCGGGAGACACCGTGTATAGTTTTAACTCCGGCAAAAAAGGTGTTTTGCTAAATACCACCAGGGTAAATTCTGCCGCCCCGGTACAATCTCCCCAAATAGAGGCAGATATGGTCAGCGGTTTGCTGCCCGGCGGTGATACGACCGATATCGCTATAACATTTGTGACCCATGGTTTCAACAACGGGATACACAATTCGGTGATCGGAATTTATACCAATGACCCACTGCATCCGTTTACTGTTATTCCTACACAGATTATTCTTACGGGACAACCGCAGATCGTGCTCCACGACAGCACCACCGTCCTCCCGTCCATAATGGCCGGACAAACCGCAACTCATACTTTTAAAGTATATAATACGGGATGTGATTCATTAAAAATTACAGCCGTAAATATTGCCGACACGGCATTTACAGTTTCCTATCCATCATTTGTTTTGCCCCGCGACTCTGGTAATATTGTAGTCAGTTTTTATTCGCTGACACAGGGCCTGCACAGCGACACCCTTACCATTCTGAACAATAGCGACACCAGGCATCTGTATGTAAGCGGGACTATTTTGCCAACTCCGGAATTGATATTGGCCCCGGACAGTTTACTGGCGAGTACCAATAGTTGTGTTGACACGATTGTTGCTACGCTACAGGTCATAAATACGGGCAATGATACACTCGACTGGAATGCTTATTATAGCACCGGAGCCGGCAAATCCTTGTCGTTCAATGGCAGTACCAGCGAGGTGCTTTTTGGTAACTTCGGGCAAATGCCTAACCAGGGCTGTGTCGAATTCTGGATGAAAACCAATGTAAATTCGGGGACAAGAAGGGTTTATTGTTCTTCAGGCCTTAACGGAAACTGGAAAGGATTGAATATTTATCAGAGCGGAACCTATTTGTATCTGATTTATGGTGACGATGCGGGATCGTATTATACCAATTATGTGATAACAACTAATGTTGGTTATGGTTATTGGCACCATGTAGCCGTTACCTGGGATAAAACACAGAATAAGATATGGACCTATTATGACGGTGTGGTTACCAATAACGGCAGTTATAACTCATACTGGCCCACTGTGTTTTCGGATGTGAGGCTTGGGGTTTGTTACAATAGTACAGCAAGCTACCATTTCAATGGGGAGCTTGACGGATTCCGCATGTGGAATGTCAACCGCGCGGCTGCCGATATAAGTGCTAATGCTCATGACGGAATATTCATGCCTCCGGCAGGACTGACAGGTTGCTGGGAATTCAATGAAGCATCGGGCGACACCGTGTATAGTTTTAATTCCGATAAAAAAGGCGTTCTGCTTAATACCACAAGGGTTAACTCTGCCGCACCAATACAATCTCCGCAAATAGAAGCCGATATGGTCAGCGGATTACTGCCCGGAGGAGATACGGCCACTTTAGAGGTAACCTTTTATACCGGTGGTTTCAACAATGGCATACATAATTCGGTGATCGCTGTAAACACTAACGATCCTCTGCATCCGATAGCTTTTGTACCCACACAGCTTATACTGAACGGACCTCCACAGATCGTTCTCGGTGACAGTATCGGAACTTTCCATTCGATCATGGCGGGCAGTTCGGCAGCTGATACATTTATGATCTATAATACGGGATGTGATTCCCTGATCATATCAGCCCTGAACCATAACAATGCGGCATTTACGCCCGTTTATCCACCGTATGTGTTACCCCGGGATTCCGGACAGATCATTGTCAATTTCTCTTCATTGACCCAGGCCGTTTTCTATGATACGATCACCATTGTAAGCAACAGCGAAACGGTGCACCTGTATGTATGGGGAGCAACCACACCCACACCTGCTATTGATGTGGAACCGGATAACATTGTTGTCAGCACAAATAATTGTGTCGACCCGGTGGTTTCCACACTGCAGATCATTAATACAGGTAATGACACCCTGACATGTTCTTATTATTTCTCTGAAAGTTTAGCCGATAATTTTAACAATGGTGTTGATAACACCCAATGGAGCAGCGTTTCTAACGGAGTAGCGTCTAACTCGTGCGGCACTGCTGCCGGAAATAATGCATTATATTTTAATGGAAGCGGTACAAGGGAAGCTATTACAAAACCTTTTAACACCATGGGCGGCGGGGTCATTGCTTTCTACCTGAAATTCGGTACCGGTTCCAGCCCCTGTGAAAATGCTGACGGAGGAGAAGATGTTGTACTCGAATATTCGATAAATAATGGCGCCACATGGGTCAACATTCAGACGTATTATAATGATAATTACCCTGTGTTTACGGCTGTCCAGGCTCAGATACCGGTTGGCGCCCAGAGTATGACTACCCTGATAAGATGGCGTCAGTTGAGCCACAGCGGATCGGGCTATGATAACTGGTCCATAGATGAAGTAAGTATTAATGGAACGGGGGGCGTCTGGGCATCGCTGAGCGATACGACAGGCAGTGTATTACCCGGTGACACCGGTCTCCTGGATATTACATTCGGTACCGGCTTGTTACAATCCGGAACCTATTATCAGAACCTGGTGGTGGAATCAAATGATCCATTAAACCCAATTATTATTGTACCGATGAGTTTCACCATTAACGGAACGCCCCAGATTCTGCTCACCGACAGTATAAGTATATTTCCCGATATCATGGCCGGGGCAACCGTTACTGATACTTTTAAAATATATAATATGGGGTGTGATTCATTGTTGATTGCATCTGTAAATAATAATGATCCTGCCTTTACGTCGGTTTTTCCCCCTTATATCATGCCGGGAGATTCAGGGATCATCACGGTAAGTTTTTATTCAATGGTCTATGGGCTTCACAGCGATACCCTTACCATACTTAACAACAGTGAAATCCGTCATCTGTATGTCAGCGGCACCATCCTGAATACACCCGGGATTACCATTATCCCCGACAGTGTTGTAGCGGGCACATACCTTTGTGACGACACCATAACAACATCCATGCAGATCATTAATACGGGTAATGACACTTTAAGCTGTGTTTATTCTCTTACCACTGTGTTTAAAGATGATTTTGAAAATGGCTTGAGCAAATGGATAACCAATGGCAACTGGGGTATCATTAACCAGGGCTATACCAGCGTGAACGGCCTCACCGAGAGCCCGTCCGGGAGTTATGGCAACAGTTGGAGTTACTACATACAAATGAAAGACTCCATATTTGTTTCCAATAAAGACAGCGCCAGGATACAGTATATGTTAAAAAGATCGATGGAAAGCGGTTACGACTATTTATATACCCAGATAAGTGTGAACGGAGGCTCCTGGGTGTCCCTTTCACCAAGTTTTACCGGTTCGGAATCCTGGAGTCTGAAGCAGTTTCCGATAAGCAATTATGTCAATGTTGGCGATTATGTAAAAATTCGTTTTCTGTTCACCTCCGATGGCTCTGTTGTGAGTGACGGTGTGGTGATCGACGATCTCGAAATAAACGGATCAATATGTGACTGGATAACCCTGAGCGATTCTGCAGCGTGGATTTTGCCCGGTGACACTTCGGTGCTGGATATTACGTTCAACGCAGGGCAGATCAATTCAGGAACCTATCTACAGCATATGCTGATAGCAACCAATGTGCCTGTGTCTTCTTTTGTTACTGTGCCCTTAATTTTTACAATTAACGGATCTCCTCAAATTGTGATTAAGGACAGTGTTAAAGCCTTTTCACCCATATATGCCGGTGTATTGGTCTCTGACACGTTCACAATTTATAATACTGGCTGTGATTCGCTGATTATTAATGCTGTAAACCATGCTGATCCTGCATTCACTTCCCTTTATCCTTCTTATATAATGCCCAGGGATTCCGGGCTTGTCACAGTGAGTTTTTATTCAATGGTACAGGGGCTCCACAGCGACACACTGATCATACAGAATAACAGTGAAATTAAACGGCTGTATGTCAGCGGGACAATTATTGCTGCGCCGATGCTGGCTGTTACACCCGACAGTCTACTGATCAATTCAGGCGAATGTTATGACACCATTATTTCCAACCTGATGGTAAAAAATACCGGCAGCAATATCCTGAACTGGAATGCTTACTACACCAATGGCGCCGGAAATGCATTATCCTTCAACGGCAGTAATTCTGAAGTGATTTTGGGTGATTTTGGCACTATGCCGCAAAAAGGAACCATTGAATTCTGGATGAAGTCCAGTGTCGGTTCGGGACAAAGAGTCATGTTTTCTTCTTCAGGGGTAAACAATAACTGGAAAGGCATAAATATATACCAATATTATAATTATATATATTTGAGAATTGGCGCCGACAACGGTGATTCATACACCACGTATTCCATTGCCGATAATGTGGATGTCGGCAACTGGCATCATATCGCTGTTACATGGGATATCGTTCAGAATAAAGTATGGACATACCTTGACGGCAATGTGGTCACAAATGGCAGCTATAATCCTTACTGGCCCTCCATTATTAATGATGCCCGCTTAGGCATTGGCTACAGTAGTTCCTGTCATTTTTACGGACAGCTTGATGAGCTGCGCATATGGAAAGAAACACGCAGCGGTGTACAGATTAAAAACCTGTACAAAGAGCCATATGTGTCAACGTCACAGTATTCACTCGGATTATGGGAGTTCAATGAGACATCAGGCGACAGTGTATATTGTTTTGATCGTTATAAAAACGGGTATCTGTCGAATGTTGCCAGGGTAGCTTCAGGCGCAATGATCAATAAGATTGGCATCGACACCGATCCTGATAACGGCTCAGTAGCAGCCGGTGATTCGGCCAATGTTCAGGTAACCCTTATAACTTCCGGGTTGTTTAACGGACATCATTACGGCGGGATCGGGATTAGTTCGAATGCTCCTTTACACAGTGAAGAAATTATTCCGCTTCATCTTATTTTGGCAGGGAGTCCTGAAATACAATTGCTGTCCCCAGATCTTTACATAGACAGCATTGTCGCCGGAGCATCAATCTCTGACTCGGTGCAATTTGCGAACCATGGCTGCGACACGCTGATCGTTACCAATATTACGAATAATAACCCGGTATTTACGGTTAACCACACATCATTTACTGTTCCTCCGGGCGGGTCAGCGATGCTTTCTGTGACCTTCAGCCCGGTTTATGCAGGAAGCTATACGGATACATTGTATATTACTTCTAATGGCGGCAATCCGCAGCTTTTCGTTCATGCATATACTGTGGCGCCTCCTGTGGCTTCTGTTACTATTTCGGCGCCATCGTTCAATCCCTGCTTAAATACCGTAGTCACCTGCACTGCAATTCCCACCAATGGCGGCACAAACCCATTATATCAATGGTATGTTAATGACTCGCTGATGCAACAGAAATATGCAAATAACAACGGGAATATTTTTTCTTATACTCCTGTGGATTACGACACTATTATCTGTATTATGACCTCTAACCTGCCTTATGTGGTCAACAATCCTGACACGAGCAATATCCTGACAATAACGATACTGCCTCAGGTACTGCCCGGCGCGGCAGGAACGATCTCCGGAATTACCAGCACATGCAGAGGACAGAATAACATTACCTATACGGTGCCGGTCATAGCAAATATCACTTCCTATATATGGACCTTACCCTCCGGGGTGACAGGAACAAGTTCGACCAATTCAATCACCGTCAGCTTCACTAATATTGCCGTATCCGGAAATATTACCGTTAAAGGACATAATAATTGCGGTGACGGAGCTGAATCATACCTTAGCGTGACAGTTCATCCTATTCCAGTGGTCAATGCTGGTTCGGATACGATCATTAACCAGGGGGCACCGGTTACACTGAACGGAAATGTCACCGGAGGCAGCCTGCCTTATACCCTGTTATGGACTCCATCTAGTTATTTGTCTGATAATGACATTCTAAACCCTGTTGCAACACCTAATTCATCCATAACTTACACCTTATCGGTGACAGACGCTAATAGCTGCAGCGCCACCGATAATGTATATATCGGCGTGAGATATATTTCAGCCGGGACCGTTGTATATAATAATATCTCACAGACACCCATGCAAAACGAATGGGTATATCTGGAAAATGCTTCTCATGTGATCATTGACTCTGTATTGACTTCCGGGTCTGGATATTATTATTTTGACGGTCTCGCCTGGGGAACCTATACCCTTTACGCAAAACCCACCTATCTGCATGGCGGGATTAATGCAACGGATGGCCTTGTCATCAGGCGCCATGTGGTGAACCTTGCCGCTCTGAGTGGTATCAACCTGAATGCAGCCGATGTTAATAACTCTCAGACGGTTTCAAGCGCTGACGCATTGCAGGTTTTAAGACGCACCATCGGTATGACATCTTCTTTTGCAGCAGGCGACTGGACATCCGAAAGAAAGTCCGTTTACCTCACCAATAATCAACCCAACGGCATTATCAAGGTGTTATGCATGGGTGACGTGAACGGTTCTTATAATATTTATAACACCAAGATGGCAGAAGGGTCACCGGAGATGGCATGCGTCAGCGGAAACGCCGATATTATTGCCGGAGAGTCTTTTGTTTTGCCGATATATGTAAACAAAAACATTGTGCCCGGCGCCGTTACCTTACATATTCAATTCCCAGATAACCTGATGGAGATCAACGGAGTTACACTGAATGGAAGCGATGTTGAACACAATATCAATAACGGTGTTTTATCGGTTGGGGCTTACGACGAAAACGGCTTGGCGCTGAATGAAAACGTGCTCTTATCCCTCAAATGTAAGATTAAATCTGACGCTCCGAACGATGTTGCCTGCTTTTCACTGGCAGATCAGTGTGAAATTGCCGATAAGGAAGGTAACGTGATCAGCGGACTGCAACTCAGGGTTGAACAATTGAATATTACGGAAAAATTTGATGGATTTAAACTGGAAGACAATATTCCCAATCCGTTCTCTTCATCAACTATGGTCCGGGTTTATGTGCCTGAAGAAGTATCTCTTGACCTGAGTGTGTTAAATATGCAGGGCGTTGAAATCAAAAAGATATCTTACGAAAAACTCTCTGCCGGATGGCACGAGATGGAGATCGACGGAAAAGATTTTGCACAGGGTGTTTATTTCTATCGTTTGCGTGCAGCGGGTATGAAGAACACGTTTGAGGAAACACGCAGAATGATGATCATGCGATAATGAAAATTAATGTTGATTTTAAAAATAAAAAAATCATGAAAATAATAAGAACCGATAAGCCCGCTATCACAACAGGCAGCAGAATATTTCATAAGACCATTATGAATCTGAGTGTTTCCCTGGTTGTTTTTATCCTTGTCCTGATGAAACCTGTGTTTGCCCAGACCCCCATGCTGACAGCAGACACCGTGATAGCCCATCAGGGTGACAGTATTGACATAGCTGTCAGAGCCCATGATCTCCCCAAGATCGGATCCATAACATTATATATTCAGTTTAACAGTACAACGCTGTCTTATGGAAGGGCATTAAATATCCATTCTTTGCTGATACCCGGATACCCGTTGATCAATAAACTAAACAGCAACACCATTGCTGTTTCATGGTTTGATATCGACGGGGTGACCATCGGGACCGGCAAGATACTGGATCTCAGGTTTAAATACAACAGCGGAGCCAGCCCGGTAACGTTCCTGACCAGCTGCGAAATCACAGACACTGCCGGCAATATATTGTCACCAGGCGTGGTATACCGCGGCGGGCTGGTATCGCCGTCCGTATCGGTTAACATCACTTCAAACAAGGATGGTATCTGCATGGGTGATTCTGTTCTGTTGACAGCACAGGCATCGGGTGGACAGGGAGGTTATACGTTTAACTGGTCGTCCGACCCTGTTGGTTTTTCTGCTACCCTGTCAGCAGTATGGGTTAAACCTACTGTAAACACTGTATATTCGGTTAAAGTGAGCGACGGCATCGATTCTGCGTTTGCCTCTAAGGCCATTACCGTATATTCAAACACACCCCCTTCGGCTGTCACCAGCATGCTGCCGGCGGACAGTTCTTTTGATATTTCATACCCGATACTGTTTTCATGGAGTCCGTCGGCTAATGCCTCGTTATACGACCTGTATATCTGGAAATATAACGTGTCACAGCCCACAACACCAACTGTTTCGAATATCACACAGATCAATTATCAGTTAACAGGAAGCAGTTTGTTTACATACGGAGATACCTGCAAATGGAGGATCGTTGCAAAGAATCCCTGTGCCCAGACACCGGGACCAATTCAGGTATTCTCTATCACCGGGCTTCCCGAACTCCATGTTACAGGAATAACAAATTCGCAACCCATTGCAGGCCAGCCGATGACGATAAGCTGGACCGTACAGAATGATGGTAACTGGCCTACGCCCTCAGGAAATATATGGATGGACCGTGTGTGGCTTTCGCCTGATATTGAAGTCCGGATTGGTGAAGCGGAAGATATTCTGCTCGGACAATATCCTAATGTCAGCTACCTCGATCCCGGCGAAAACTATGTTCAGACCCAACAGATACAAATACCTGCAAATCTGATCGGTTCTTATTACCTTTTCGTAATAACCGATGCAATGGATGCTCTTTTTATGAACTGGCCACAGACAGGTCCTCCCCTGCCTTACAATCCTCCACCCTATTACCGGGCATATACCCATGGCGGAAGTTATGTCAATGTGGTTAAAGAAATCTCCGACCAGCCGCCATATCATGATAATTTTTTCTATAAAGAAGTCATTTTCCCCATACCACCGGAACCCGATCTGAAAGTCACCTCTATCATTACGCCTGCCGATATGTTTTCCGGACAGACGGTTACTATTTCCTGGACGGTAAAGAACTATGGAGATGGAAACACCAATACCAGCAACTGGAGCGACAGGGTTTACATTTCATCAGATACGGCGCTGAACATCAATACTGCCGTGAACCTTGGAACATTCACTCATACCGGGCTTCTGAACCCGGACAGTTCGTATACCACTACCCATGCGGTGACCATCCCGTCCAATATTTACGGCACCTATTATTTTTACGTGATAACCGACGTTGCCAATAATGTATTCGAATATGTATATGAAAACAATAATACCACAAGAAGCGATTCCGTAATTGTGTACCTCACACCGCCCGCAGATCTTGTAGTTACTCATATCAATATGCCGGACACCATAAGCAACCAGGATGTTTTTATGGTCGGCTGGACTGTGCAGAATCAGGGAGCTACACCGCCCACGGTGTTCAACTGGACCGATGGCGTTTATTTATCTGACCTCCCTTATTTCGACATCGGCCAGGCTTTAAATCTGGGACCTAAATCAATAAGTGTCAGCAGCCTGCCTCCCGACAGCACCTATTCTGCCACTAAACAGATCAATTTTTCCCAAAACCTGACAGGGCCTTATTATGTATATGTTAAGACAGATTTGAACAACAATGTTTTTGAGTTTGAGTATGAAAATAATAACGTGCTCAGAACAGACAACCCGGTAATGATTGTAAATCCAGACCTTATCATTTCCAATATGGTCTGCCCCCTGGTAAATAATACCAGCCTGCCGTTCAACCTCCAGTGGTCGGTATTGAACAACGGACATGGAAAAATATTGAATAAAACCTGGAAAGACCGGATCATGATATCAAAATCTCCGGTTTATCACCCTGATTCTATGATCCTGGTAACTGAACAGAGTTATACCTCAACTTCTTTACTGCCCGGTGAAAGCCTGAACCGCACCAAATCAATATCTCTGCCGGACAATTTATCGGGCGCCTATTACTTGTACATTTATTCGGATTGGAACAATAATATATATGAAAATGGCAACGAAAACAATAATCTTTTACGAAGTACGGATAGTATCTGGCTTGCCAAACCCGACCTGGCCGTAAGTACTATTTTAATTCCCCCTGCGGACAGCGGCACTCAGGCCATTGATATCAAATGGTCCATTAAAAATGTGGGGACAGGCATCGTTTATAACCGTAACTGGACAGACCGTATCTTGATGACCCATAGCCCGGTTTATGATCCCGATTCTGTTTTTCAGATCGCCTCACTGAACTATGACGCATACATTGATCCGGGAGACAGTATCATCAAACAAGTGTTTGTCACTTTGCCCGACTCTGCGGTTCCCGGAACATATTATATTTTTATTCATGCCGATTATCTGGACCAGATATTCGAAAACTATTCTGAAGCAAATAATCTGGAACACAGCGCATCAACCATCCAGATTAAAAGGCCGGATCTTATTGTCAGCAGCCTGGTCGTTCCTTCTTCCGCAAATTCAGGGGAAACCATCAACGTTCAATGGGTAACAGAAAATACCGGAACACTGACCATGTGGAACAAAACATGGAAAGACCGAATTTATCTGTCACATTTTCCATCGTATTACCAGGGAGGAAATGTGTTTCTGGGCGAAAAAGTATGCAACGGCACACTGCATCCGGGTGATACCATGCCCAATCAATTGTCCGTTGAAATTCCTGAAGGCCTTCAGGGAAATTATTATGTCCATGTTTACACCGACTACGGTGACGGCATTGATGAAGCCATTAATGAAAATAATAATATTGCCGATTTTATGATACATCTGAATATAGGAACATGGGCCGATTTGCAGGTTATGAATATCCAGATACCTGATTCTGCAGAGGCAGGAAACAATATCCCGCTGAATTTTATTGTGAAAAATGCAGGTGCAAAAAATATCACGGGCAAAACGTGGATCGACAAGGTATTTATTTCGTCAATTCCTATCTGGGATCCCGGTTCGTCTAGTCATCTGCGTTCATTAGCGGCATCGTTTTCCGTGGCTGCAGATTCAACGTATTCCATTGTATCAGATATTAACCTTCCGGCTGGTCTTGCTGGAGGAAATCACTATATTTATGTTTTTGCAGATGCAGAAGATTCCATTTTTGAATACACAGCAGAGTATAATAATGTTTTAAGAAGCAATGCGTTGTATATCCAGCCGCTTCCACCTGTTGATCTTGTGGCGCTGGATATTGTAAACCCCGATACCGTGAATTCCGGACAAGCTGTAACGGTGCAATGGACAGTAAAAAATCTGTCGGTTACCGGCTCCGTGATCACCTGGTATGATGCCGTTTATTTATCCACCGACAGCATATGGAACCAAAATACAGACCTGTACCTCGGAAAACGAAATCACCACGGAATACTGGACTTTGATGAAAGTTACAGCTGCAGCCAGTCATTCAATATACCCAACGGCATAAGCGGGAATTATTACCTGCTGGTGGTAGCCGATTATGAACAGGATAATAATGATGGCAATTTATTAAACAACAGCGGGGCAAGGAAAAAGAACGGACCGTCCATGCTAACCACTCATATTACCCTTACCCCGCCCCCCGACCTCGTGGTGACATCATTTTCCGTGCCGACACAGGCCGTTACCGGCGTGTCGTTCAATGCTATCTGGACTGTCAAAAATCAGGGCGTGGGCAGTATTTCGGGAAGTACCTGGACAGATAAAATATATTTATCGTCGGATTTTGTAATTAATACAGGCGACGTAATGATCGGGTCAAAAACCAGAACAGGGATTATCGGCATTAACGAAACATATTCGGATACGCTGCCGGTTACTTTGCCCAACAATGTAACAGGGAACTTCATCATTATTATTATGACCGACGGTGGCAATGGAATATTTGAATCAGACGAAAACAACAACACAAAATATGCATTTACAGTGATTTCTCAGCCGCCTCCTGCTGACCTTTTCGTTGTCGAGATCGTTCCACCGGATTCGGTGACCGTCGGAAAAACGACAACCATACAATGGACGCTGAAAAATATCGGTCAGAATCCTGCCATTGGAACCGTAAAAGATATGGTTTATTTTTCTGAAGATCCTTTCTGGGATATAGATGATGAATTATTCGGATCGTATCAGTCAGGCATAAATCTCGGGGCGGGTGCAGAAGTTCCCCGAAGCCTTACAGCCAGAGCAAACGGGCTTCACCTGGGTTATTATTACGTGATCATCAGAACGGATGTGCTAAACGGAATATATGAAAATAATGAAGTTAATAATATTTCCGAAACTAATGAACCGGTGTTTGCCAACGTGCGTGAATTACCCATTGGCGTTACGCTCGGCGATACGCTGAATGACTTTGAGAACCTGTATTTCCGCATCCCGATAGCGTATTCGCAGAATGACGAGACCATGCTCACAACCCTTAAAGCCGACTCGGTCAGCGGGTCCAACGAAATGTACCTCAAATATGATGATATGCCTACCCGGATCATATATGATTATTCAAGCGATAATCCCTATCAGGGGAATCAGAAGATTATTGTGCCCTCGGTGATGGATGGCAGTTACTATATGTTGCTGTATGGAAACACCCTGGCAGGAAACAGCCAGCTCGTTGACGTCAGAGCTGATATTCTCACCTTCCAGATACTGTCCTCGAACCCTGCTACCGGAGGGAATACCGGACAGGTCACCCTGGAGATTATCGGATCAAAATTTGACCCATACCTGGATGCGCGTCTTGAAAACGGAACAATCACCATCACAGCAGAGGATATTATATATGTAGACTATTCAAGAATATATGCAACATTTGATCTGACAGGCATACAACCAGGTGTTTTTGACCTTGTTTTGGAAAAACTCAACGGAGATACTGTTTCGCTCCAGGAGGGATTTGAAGTTGTTTCAGGAGCGGCGCCCAATCTTGGAGTATATATCATTTCCCCGCCCTCGGCAAGATCGAACAGGATTACCAGCTTTACCATTGAGTATGCTAATCTTGGCAATACCAACATTATCAATCCTGAAGTGAAAGTGAAAAGTCTTTCTATATCTCCCATAGCATTGAGCGTTGACCAGCTGACCAACATGTACCATGAACTGGTTGTGCCGCTCGAAGAGGAAAACGGGCCTTCTGGAATTCTGAGGCCGGGCGTTTCAGGAACAATAACTATTTACACAAAAACCATTGCCGGACTTGGATATATTATCGAATATTAAATTATTCTCTGATCAATGAAATGTAACAATTAATACTATGAAAATCAAGTATAATAAAATCAAAATCATCTTACTGCTGACGTTAGCGTGCATGTTATTTATGCCGAAGGCGTTTTCTCAGGCTGATGCAGGGCCTGATACGACCATCTGTGGTGAAGGCAGTGTTGTTATCGGCGGTGGTGATGAAGACCCGGATTATTGCTATAGCTGGAGTCCGCAGACCGGACTTAGTGATCCTCATATATTACATCCTGTGGCAAGCCCGACAGTAACTACTACTTATGTCCTTACAGTGGTTGGCCCGGATTTCAGTTTCAGGGATGAGGATCAGGTGACGGTTACTGTTGAGGAAGCCGAAGTAACATTAACCGTAGAAAACAATATCACCGAGTGCATGGAGGGGCGCTCAGTAACCTTTACGGCAGAAGCTTCAGACGCCTTCCCTGCAGGCCTTTTCAATCAATTATTATTCACATTCCATTACAAGGACGCCAATGGTACCGACTGGACGGAGGAGGACTGGTCGTGGGACAGAACCGAATACAGCACGGTGGTTGCCGCGCAGGTGCCCGACGGCGATGCCGATCATAAATTTACAACACCAATATTTGTTGATGCGGAAAACGATAATTGCAGCGCCACCTCTGAAACTCTTAATATTGATGTATATGAGTTATGGATAGAATATGTTCGGGATAATGCCACCAAAAAAGACTGGAAAGTTGTTGTGGGCGACGCCATTGAATACAGTGCGATAGCTTCTTCTGATTGCCATGACTGGGAATGGGATATGCCCGACGGCTTTCCCGACACATGGAACCCGGCCGGAGGGAATGCAAAAAATGGCAACGGCATGGTAATCCCTTATTCTGATTTAAGCTCCGCCAACAACAGCTATTTCGGAATGAATTACGGAACTGTAACCGTTACCTGTATTGACGGAGATGGCAATAATTGCACCTGTTCATCAACAGATCTGAATCCTCCGCAAAAAGCATCGGTCTTTTTTACACCTGAATTGAGCAGAAGCGGAGGAGCAACAGCCAATGATGATCCGCCATGCTGGTATTTATTCTGGAAAGAGGGGGCTGTTCCCAATCTGAATTTGTTTCAGTACGATAACGACAATTCCTACGGGTGGTCTTCTATAGGGACATTTTTGTGGTGGAATGTTCAGAATCTGGCCGTATGCCGGCTTGCCGGCGGCACACATTACCCCGGCGGACTGATGATTAACGGAATTGAATTCGGAGGCGCACAGGGCATTGATTGTTGTACAGAAGTGGTCAGGCATGAGATGCAGCATAATGTGTACGCACTACAAATAATTGGCGGAACAGCTGATACGGACACAGCGGGAAATCCTGCGGGAACCGTATTTATCGGTGATGGCCTCCCCGACCCTCTTGAGGCCGGATTAGGTTGCACCATAGGAAATAAAGACACTTATAACCTGCGCGTGATAAAGCATCCTACCTATGCTGAATACGGCGACAACGAATACGGTGTGATGACTTTTGCACGCGGGGCCTTGGGTGTTCCTGCATCAGACTGGAGTAAAGGAGGAAAACAATGGTAAAGCATTTTCTGAATAGTAATTTTACTGCATTTTATTTCATGAAAAATTTTATTGTTTTTCTTGTTCTGACCATGCTGTCAACACAGGTGTTTTGCCAATGGCAAAAACAGGACTCTGTTGCTCAGTTTAATGAGAAAATCCCGAATCTTTATAGTAATGACAGGGTTATCAGGGAAAACACCTTATGGGAATTAATGCTGCTCAAAGGAAATCTCCCCCCGGCCTTCGATCTGAAAAACAAATACCAGGTATTCCAGAACATTATTAAAATTGATGCAGCAGATTATGTGTACAGGGCTGTACATTTTCTGGCAGGATTCCCGGAGGACAAAGAAATAACAAAATTTTCAGTCAGTTCGGTTCGGAGTCAGAGTGAAAACAAACCGGAACTGGTCGGTTCCCTCACCTACCTTGAAAAATTCAACATTCCTGAATTTAATAACTATCTGACAAGTAAATCATACCCCGAAATTGATTCGATGATCCGTATGATCTATTACCGGTCGGACATCATACGCAAAAAACGTTTCTTTTACTACAACGACCTGATAAGCAGTTATATAAAACATGGGGCACACAACAATTCTTTCGGAAAAGACAATCCATACAGAGCCGCTATTGTTAAAGACGAATATGCAATAGCTGAATATATTGTAGACTCATTATCAAAAAGCGCTAAGGACTCTCTTGTGATACCAGCGCCTGTAATTGGTATTCTCGGAGAAGCCGGAACGCCCAATGCATTTGACCTGTTGTTGAAAGAATATCTGGTCCGCCCTTCAGAAAAAACGGGGATAAGTCTTGGCAGCAGCCTCAGGTCTTTGAATATTAACATCCTTTTCAATAATACATTTAAAAAAGAAGATGACCTGAAACAATTGCTCGCGTACGTTTGTGGCGATGACTGGGAACAAATTAAAAATCAGGGGTTAGAAGAAATAAAAAAATATATGCTTAAAAACCTGGTAAAAATTATTTCAAGTTGTAAAAACAGGAGCGCCCCCGGGTAAAAATATAAAATGAAATTAAAAAAACTATGTACTTGAAAAAATAGGATAATGGAAATAAGTCAATACAACGGTAAAGAAATTTTGAAAATTATTATAAAGATGAGCTTTGTTAAATCAAAATACTTTTTATTGCTTTCATTGGTAGTTCTTTTTTCTGTTCCGGAAGTGTCTTCACAAAATGCAGATGCCGGACAGGATTCGACAATTTGTGGCGCCGGAAGCGTGATTCTCGGCGGGGGCGATGCAAACCCGGATTATTGTTATACCTGGAGTCCTCAGGCCGGGCTTAATGATCCTCACATTTTACATCCTACGGCCACACCGGCAGTGACTACCACATATACCCTTACTGTTGTCGGCCCCGATTTCAGTTTTAAGGATCAGGACCAGGTGACCGTCACGGTGGTTGATGCATCAGTAACATTGACGGTGGAAGATAATATCACCCAGTGCATGGAAGGTCGTTCTGTTACCTTTACAGCAGAAGTATCTGATGATTTTCCTGTCAGCCTGACGGACCCGATAAACATTACATTTTATTTCAAAGATGCAGCCGGTAATGAATGGAATGAAGAAGTCTGGTCGTGGGACAGAATTGAGTATTACACGGCTGATGCCGATCAGGTCCCTGATGGTGATGCCGATCATAAATTCACAACACCAATATACGTTGAGGCGGAAAACGGTGATTGCAGCGCTACATCCCCAACGATCAATTTAGATGTATATGAATTATGGATTGATTATGTGAAGGATAATACAACCGGAAAAGCCTGGAAAGTGGTGGTGGGCGAGTTTATTTCGTACAGCGCCATAGCATCTTCCGACTGCTCCGATTGGCAGTGGGAAGCCCCGGATGGGATTTGGGATAACTGGGGCACTACCGGAGGTACGTCAAAAACAGGCACCGATTTGAGAATACCTTACAGCGAATTAAGTTCTGCGTCAAACAGTGATTTTGGTGATGCTTATGGAACGATAAGGGTTTCCTGCCAGGACGGAGAAGGGAACAGTCATACCTTTTCATCAACAGATATGACCCCTGCCAATAAAGTTAAAATCTTTTTCGACCCGGATTTAAACGTGAACGGAGGTGCACCCTCCACCGCAAACCCTCCCTGCTGGTTTGTTTTCTGGAAAGATGGCGAGGTGGTCGAGGATATGGATATTTGCACTTACGATCAGACCCTGGATTACGGAGCCTGGTCGCCAACCGATGGTTTGCAACTTGGCCCCCTGGCCTGTGATGTGAACGGGCCTACAGAAACCCTCAATGATATGTCGGGAAATGCTTTTAACATGACAGGAACAGGAAAACACCTGAAGTGCGTTGCTGAATCGATGACACACGAATTACATCACCGGGATTGTTATAATGCCTGGGGAAACTTTGGTACTATCGGGCCCAATCACGACGATACCGATGGCTTGCCCAACGGCGAAGAAGCAGCTCCGTCAAGAACCTATTTTCATGTGTCTGATTCTACGAATCATAATACTTTTAACTATGCGCTTTATGCCGGAACCGGTTATGCCGACCAGGAAGTCAGATGCAGAATAATAGAAATAAGCCCGGGAGTAAAAGCAACTTTTCCCAGTAAAGATTGGTCAAAGGATCCTGAAAACCCCAAATGGTAAACAGTACAAATCATGAAAACAAAAATCTATAAAGCTTTATTTTTCATTGTTACATTATTTGTTATTGCACCTGTGACCGATATTTACGGACAGAAAGAACGGCCATATAACTATTATCCCAAAGAATATGATAACCTGACCTCAGAGAACTGGAAAGAAATGAAAGTCAGGCTTGATAACTTCCTGAATCTGCAAAGCACGGACACCTTCAGTAAAATGGAGAACCCCTCTGATGCACGGTTTCTTTTGACCCGTATGGCCTATATCAGCTGGGATTCCACTTACAAAACTGAAGTAATCACTTATCTTGGAAATTTTGCACAAACCATGCTGGAAGAGAAAAGTTTTATTAAGAATTTTTCTGCGATTGACATGTCGGTCCGGCGCCCGCTTAACAGTCCCTTATTCATGCCACACCGGGCTGTTTGGACTGTTATCCAGCTGGACGAAAATGCGGCCTGTACATTGGTGCGGAGTTTATTCAGGAACATTTTCAGCATGCAAAACAACAGCTATTTAATCCGAATCCGGGAAATGATAAGCGTTTCATTATCAGAAAAGTATAAAAGCGATAGTATTATTGTTTGTCTGAAACAAATCGGAAACATGCCCAATATTATCCTGACAAAAAATGAACAGGAAATAATCGCTGATGCCATTCTTAAACATGACATTTATGTTGAGGATGATCAAAGGAATGCCTGGCAAACCGTTTGGGAAAAAATCGTGCAAAAAGATTTACAGGATATTATTATAAAAAGCAATCAGATAATATTCAACAGGAATATTGCATTTATGAAAGAAATTTACGGAGACCTGGATATCCCAATTTTACTGGGATTATCGGAACAAACAACCGTGTTGGCAAAACAATATTTTTTCCTCTATAATGCCTGTTATATTATGAACGGGCAACTTTCCCTGCCGGAAACCGCTATGGACAGAACACTCACAGACAGACTGGTCAGGGATGTGCAAAACTTATATGAAAATGAAGCGTTGGCGGGGGCCATCAGGGAACAGCAAGGCGTTGATTTTTTAAATGAAACTTTTATGGTCACTAAAAAACATTTGGAGAAATAACAAAAAAAGATATTATTATTTATGGTATTATGTTTAATAATTTGGAGGTGTCACAATGAAAAAAAGTAATTACATTTTAAAAGGGTTTTTTATTGTTTTTATTTTGTTATGCAGCGGGTTATACGGGCAGAATAAAAATGAGAATCTCGTATCAGATACCCTTTCCGGGGCTCAAAACCATAACACCCGTCCTGGCGAAAACAGTTCCGGAATTTATGATGATGCAAAATATTTATCGGAAAAAACCGTGTCCGAAATAATCAGTATATTGGATTCGTCAAGAAATAAAAATGAACTGAAGAAGCTTGCCAAAGAATTAGGGGATCGGGAATTAAGAGGCGAGGTAATGCTGACGGCAGCAGATAAGAAGATCATTGATGAAAAAGTCACCCGCTACATCTATATGTCGGGAATAAAAAACCCTAATACCTACGAAGAAGCCAACGGGCAAATACAGCGGCTGTGGCATCTGTCCGTTCCTGTGTTACTCGACAGCTTAGAGAGCAACAATCTCTCTGTGGCTGAGTTTTGTGCGAAATCACTGATCCTGATGCGGGATAAAGAAATAATCAAGACGATAATCCAAAAAGCAAAAAGTGCACAGGACATGCAAAAAAAGGAAATATTGGCCTTCACCCTGTCTAAAATGACGGAACAACGCAAACCGGTCATTCCGGACAGAAGCTGCATGAGTAAAGAGGAGTCGGCAAAACTGTTCAAACGCATGGTAAAACCGGCACTGAAAAAATTAAGAAAAAACTAATATCATATAAATATCCGCATAATTCAGTATTACAAAGTATTTAAAATACACAAAAACATGAAAAGATATTTAAATTCTCAACAGGGTAATTCTGCAAAAATCAAGTTTGCCGGAATATTATTCATACTCCAGTTTTTATTTTTTAACGGGTTTGGCCAGATCGAGGTTGACCATACCGATGTAACCTGTACCGGGGCTTCGGATGGAACGGCGCAGGTAACAAATGTCAGCAACGGGACACCTCCTTATACGTATACGTGGTCGACCGGCGAAAACACGCCGGGCATCAGCAATCTGGCCGAAGGAGATTATACGGTTACCGTTGTGGACGCCAACGGTTGCCAGGGAACGGAAACGGTTACTATTGAGCTTTCCATGTCCACATTAGGTACTACTATGGCATCCACCCCCGAAAGCTGTGATAATACGGCGGATGGAACCGCAACGGTGACAGCCAGCGGAGGCAGCACCCCCTATACGTATGAGTGGTCAAATGGCGGGACGACATCAACCATTACAGATTTGTCCCAGGGAACTTACAGTGTTACGGTCACTGATTCTGCCGGTTGCAAAGGAACCGGCTCCGTGGAGGTGGAAATGTCCTATAATGCATTCCCGGTAACTATAACATCATCGAAAAATCCCTCCTGTCACGGAGGCAGTGATGGCACTGCGACAGCTTCTGCCTCTGGCGGTGACGAGCCATACACCTATACATGGTCGAATGGCAGCGGGGGCGCTACAGCCAGTGGTTTGGCAGCCGGAACCTATACGGTCACTGCGACAGACGCAAACGGCTGCCACGGAAGAACAAACGTCACCATCGGAGAGCCCGCGAAATTAACCGTATCGGTCAGTGGAGGAAATACCGTTATCCGTTACTGTAATGGTGACCCAACCTCAACGACATTATCCGCAACAGCTTCCGGGGGAACACCTCCCTATACTTACAGCTGGCCGGGAGGTACACTCACCGTTTCAGGATCAGGATTGTATTGCTGTTCGGTGACAGACTCCAATGGCTGCAATGCCAGCAAGTGTGTGTTTGTGTTGTTCATTCCGATCGATTGCCCTCAGGATCCGAATATTATTGCCGGACCAGCGGGATATGCAGAACCACAGTGGGTATCCGTCAATGACCAGCTGTCCTATACCGTTTGGTTTGAAAACGATCCTGTTTTTGCTACGGCTCCGGCACAGGAAGTGAAAATTAATGTCCCGCTCAGCAGCAAGATCAACTGGAATTCATTGCAAATCGGAAATTTTGGTTTTGGCGATTTTAATTTCTCTGTACCGGCCAATACCGCACATTATACCACAAGACTCGATGTCAGAGATTCGTTAAATGTTTATGTTGATGTTGTCGCCGGACTCGACGTGGTCAACCATGAAGCGTTCTGGGTATTCCGGTCTATTGACCCTGCAACAGGCCTTCCTCCTAATGATCCGCAAACCGGATTTCTGCCGGTCAACGATACCAACACCCATGTTGGCGAGGGATTTGTCACTTTTACCATTAAACCCAGATCATCTGATATCACAGGCGATTCCGTGCTGGCTCAGGCCAAAATTGTTTTTGATATTAATGAATCTATTAATACGAATGAATGGTTTAATAAAATAGATGCTAAGGCGCCGGCCAGTTCGATAGATACCCTTATACAAACCTCTCCGAGTTCGCTTGATATCATATTCAGCGGACAGGATGATCCGGGCGGCTGCGGAATACAAAAATATATGCTCTATTATTCCAGGGATGCCGGGCCATATAATTTATTCGGAGAATATATCTTCGGGGACACTGCTCATCTTTCAGGGATAGAAAATTCGGAGTATGGTTTTTTCTCTATTGCCAAAGACAATGTCGGTAATACCGAACCCATGAAAAATACGCCTGAGGCGGAAGTTATACTGGGATATCCCAAGTCAATAACAGGGTCTGTCACCTATCAGAATCTGGCTGGCACTCCGATAAGCAATGCCACCGTATACCTGAGAAACACCGAAGGGGTAAATTTAGATTCCGTAACCGCCGGCGTGGACGGAGCATACGACCTGGGACTGAATCCACAGAAAACATATTTAATTGATGCGTCCGCCGTTTTTCCGTGGGGAGGCGTCAATTCAACAGATGCCTTATTGGTGCGCAGGGCCAGCATAGGATTGTCCGTATTGAACAGGCTACAGGACACGGCGGCTGATGTTAATCACTCAAATACCATTTCAAGCACCGATGCCTTGCTGATCAGAAGACGCGTTGTCGGCCAGATCGACAATTTCCAGATCAAAGACATTGTATTCCTGAAAGATACTATTGTTTTGGCTGACACCAATATTACTCATGACATAAAAACATTGTGTGCCGGAGATGTGAACGGTTCGTTTACTCCGGTAATGCTTAAAAATTCGGGGATTGAGCTTTTCGAAAAAGGAGAGATATTTACAAACAGGGATCAAAACATTGATCTTCCGATACTATGTGAAAATATGATACAACCCGCTGCTGTTACTCTGATCATTGATTATCCTGAGAAGTTCGCAGATGTTGAGGGTATTTCGTCCTCCCTGCCAGGATTATTATACAGCGCCAGGAAAGGAAAAGTCGTCATTGCCTGGGATAGCCTGTCTCCTGCGGTATTTAACAGCAATGATGTGTTATGTGTCCTGCATCTGAAAGTCAGTGAAAACGCCTCCGAAAAAGACAATATCGCGCTCAGCCTCGATGCTGCAAGTGAATTTGCCGATAAAACAGCAGATATTATGCATGGCGTCCGCTTGAGTTATCCCGATATCCGTATTACTCCGGATTTGGATTTTGAACTGAGCCAGAATCATCCGAATCCTTTCCGCGGAGAAACGGAAATCGGATATGTATTGCCCGAAGAAGGCAATGTATTGCTTAAAGCTTACGATGTGCTGGGACAGGAAGTCGGCACCCTGGTATCCACGGTGCAAAAAGCAGGGAAATACACCATCCGTTTCGACGGTTCGGGATTAAAAAGCGGGGCTTATTATTACAAAATCACTGTTGAAGGCGTTACCAGGAATTTCAATGCAACACGCTCCATGATCATTTTCCCCGGTAATTAATGCGATACTATGAAACTCTGTAAGGCTGTCGCTTTTTGTTTACTGATATTGATGTGCGGGCGGGTGCATACGCAAACCATGCAGATTGGCCATGTGCAATCGTGCATCGGTACTATTGCTAACATTCCTGTAAATATGTCGGCTATACCCAATATAGGTGCAATTACATTATTTATCGGATACGACACCAGCATGGTTGATTCCGTTTTTCTAAGCAATATCAACCCGCTTGCTTCGGGCACCATGTACAACGATATCCGTGTGCCCGTGAATGGCCCACGGATAGGAAAAATCGGGATTTCATGGATTGATAATGCCGGAGAAGGAGTAAATTTTAATGCAGGACTTTTTGCTGTACTGAATTTTAGAGTGATTTCAGGAGGAAATATTCCGGTAAACTTTATGACCAATTGCGAAATCGCTGATTCGGCAGGTGACCCGATCAATATTAATTATTCCAATGGAAGTCTGGCGGTTCCGGAAAACCCTGTGATCAATATGCAGCCGCTGCCACTAACCTTAAATACAACCCAAAATGGTTTTTTTTCTGTCGGGGCTTCAGATTATGATAGCATTCAATGGCAGATCAATCAGGGAAGCGGATGGGGAAACATCCAGGACAACCAAATATTTCAGGGTGGCAAAGAGGATACTCTTCATGTGCTTCAACCCTCCCTGGCATTAGACGGAGCCTCTTTCAGATGCATGCTAAGCAATACCTGTGTATCCATAGTGTCCGATGCTGTCATGTTACATGTAACGGTATTGTCCGGAAATGATTTTGAAGTAATGAATGCTGGTATATATCCCAACCCTTTTATTGATGGTATTACAATAGAAATTTCAAGCTCAGCCTTTGTTGAAGAAATAAATCTCTTTGCTGCCGATGGCCGGCTTACCAGAAAGATGAATGTTCAAAAACAGGACGAACATTTCAGTATAAAGCATTTACATGGGTTAGAAAAAGGAATATATTATATTCAAATTGTTTGTTCTATCAGAATGAATAAAAGAAACTACACATATAAACTTGTTAAAAACTAAAGCAAAACACCATTGTATTCACTGATAAATCATATAATAATCTCTTGGTTTAATAAGGCGGGCTATTACATCATCCGGCGAACCTGACCGTGTCGGGTTTTTACATTGTTAACAATCCGCGGTTTTCTTGTAACAGCATAAAAAACAATAAATTAAAATAGTATACCATGAAAAAATTATTTACAAAAATTACAGGCATCCTTATATTCTGCATACTGAACGGCGGCCTCGGTATGGCCCAGCAGCTAACGGTTCCTCACACCTCCGGCTGCCTGAACGACACAGCCTTTGTTCCGGTAAATTATAGTACTATAGATTCATTAGGCGCACTTACTGTTTATATTACTTATGATACCTCGGTATTGACCTTTGCCGGATTTGACAATGCAGATGCTTTGCTTCCCGGGCTCATGTGCGGCGTTCCGGCAAGCGGGCCAAATGCCTGGCAGGTTGTAATCTCATGGGTGGGGGATCCACTGGACAGTGCCGGTGTGGACCTGATTTCAGGAAAACTTTGTGACATCCTATTTATTTATAAAGGCGGCAACTCAGATCTTGATTTTCTTCTCACTTCAGAACTGGTAAAACCCGACCTTACGGTAATCAATATCTCTTATACAGACGGCAGCATCAGCCCTACGATTGTTTCACAGCCGGCATCTTCAACCATTTGCGAAGACGGGCATACCGGATTTTATGTGACGGCTGTTGCTGGAAGCACTTTTCAGTGGCAGGTACGCAACGGATCACTATGGGAAGATCTTCAGGATGACGCCACCTATGCCGGGGTGCATACCGATTCGTTGCATATACTCCAGGCCCATTACTCCCTGAATGATAATAGTTACCGTTGCGCCATTACCATTACCTGTACCCAGTTTTCTGACACCGCCCTGCTTACCGTCCATCCCAAACCGGTTATTGTGACGAATAACGACACAACAATTTGTGCCGGAGGTTCCCTGGTACTCGACGCCACCGGAACAAGCGGAAGCCTTCCGCTTCAGTATTTTTGGGATCAGGGGTTGGGGGCAGGAATATCTCATACGGTATTCCCGGCAACTACCACCATGTATCATCTTGCTGTAACGGATACTTTCGGGTGCAGCGCTTTTGACAGCGTCATGGTCTCGGTGATACAGAGCCCTTCGCCTGCCGGCATTATTAGCGGTGATTCTGCAGTATGCCCCGGCCAAAACAATGTTAGTTATTCGGTTCCGGACATCAATAACGCTACCACTTACCTGTGGTCATACAGCGGTAACGGCGTTACCATTTCAGGCTCAACCAATCCTGTAACTATTGATTTTTCAGAGACCGCCACCTCAGGAGTCCTAACGGTGATGGGCGTCAACTCCTGTGGTAACGGAATAATTTCCGGAGATTTTCCGGTCACCGTAAATTCGCGACCGGTTCCGGCAATTACAGGGGCTGACTCTGTCTGCAACGGATCCACGGGTGTTGTATATTCGACAGAGGCCGGCATGACGGGATATTCCTGGAGTATATCTGCAGGCGGTTCCATCACATCGGGAGCAGGAACAAACAGTGTACAGGTGTCCTGGAATATTGCAGGGCCTCAGACCATCAGCGTAAACTATACGGATGTAAACGGTTGTACGGCAGTCACTGCTACCATATATAGTGTTATGATAAATACCTTGCCGGTTCCGGCGATCACTGGTCCTGATTCTGTATGCAACGGTTCCACAGGTGTTGTTTATTCGACGGAAGCCGGCATGACGGGATATTCCTGGAGTATCTCACCGGGAGGATCCATCACATCGGGAGCAGGGACAAACAGTGTACAGGTGTCCTGGAACACTGCCGGACCTCAGTCAATCAGCGTGAATTATACAGATGGAAACGGTTGTACGGCAGCTACAGCGACCACATATGATGTCATGGTAAATACCTTGCCGGTCCCGGTAATCACAGGAGCAGACTCTGTCTGCAACGGATCAGCGGGTGTTGCCTATTCGACGGAAGCCGGCATGACGGGATATTCCTGGATCATATCTGCGGGAGGTTCCATTACATCAGGAGCAGGAACCAACAGCGTACTCGTAACCTGGAATAATGGAGGACCTCAGACCATCAGTGTGAATTATACGGATGAAAACGGTTGTACGGCAGCCACAGCAACCATATTTAATGTAATAGTAAATACCTTGCCGGTTCCGGCGATCACAGGACCCGACTCTGTCTGCAACGGTTCCACAGGTGTTGTTTACTCGACGGAAGCCGGCATGACAGGATATTCCTGGAGCATCTCACCGGGAGGCTCCATCACATCAGGCACAGGAACCAACAGCGTGCTCGTAACCTGGAATAATGCCGGGCCTCAGACCATCAGCGTTAATTATACGGATGGAAACGGGTGTACGGCAGCCGCAGCAACCATATTTAATGTAATTGTAAATACCTTGCCGGTTCCGGCGATCACCGGACCTGACTCTGTCTGCAACGGTTCCACAGGTGTTGTTTACTCGACGGAAGCCGGCATGACAGGATATTCCTGGGGCATCTCACCGGGAGGGTCCATCACATCAGGCACAGGAACCAACAGCGTGCTCGTAACCTGGAATAATGCAGGACTTCAGACCATCAGCGTGAATTATACGGATGGGAACGGATGCACGGCAGTCACTGCTACCACATATGGTGTTATGGTAAATGCCTTGCCGGTTCCGGTGATCACAGGAGCAGACTCTGTCTGCAACGGATCAACGGGTGTTGCCTATTCGACGGAAGCCGGCATGACGGGATATTCCTGGAGCATCTCTCCGGGAGGGTCCATTACATCAGGAGCAGGAACAAACAGTGTTCAGGTGTCCTGGAATATTGCAGGACCTCAGACCATCAGCGTAAACTATACGGATGGAAACGGTTGTACGGCAGTCACTGCTACCACATATGGTGTTATGGTAAATACCTTGCCGGTTCCGGTGATCACAGGACCCGACTCTGTATGCAACGGTTCTACGGGTGTTGCCTATTCGACGGAAGCCGGCATGACGGGATATTCCTGGATCATATCTGCGGGAGGTTCCATTACATCAGGAGCAGGAACAAACAGTGTTCAGGTGTCCTGGAATATTGCAGGACCTCAAACCATCAGTGTGAATTATACGGATGGGAACGGATGCACGGCAGTCACTGCTACCACATATGGTGTTATGGTAAATGCCTTGCCGGTTCCGGTGATCACCGGGCTTGCTTCTGTCTGCAATGGTTCCGCTGATGTTGTTTATTCAACGGAAGACGGCATGACGGGATATTCCTGGATCATATCTGCGGGAGGTTCCATCACATCAGGAGCAGGAACCGACAGTGTGCTGGTGACCTGGAATAATGCCGGGCCTCAGACCATCAGCGTTAATTATACGGATGGGAACGGATGTACCGCTTCCACAGCGACCGGTCTGGCGGTCACGGTGCATCAGATACCGGTCGCCGATGCAGGACCGGATACCATTTATATCAGTACCCCTGTGCAAATCGGCGATCCCTCCACAGGCCCCGGAACCATAAGCTGGCTGCCTGCAGCAGGTTTGAGCGATCCGGCTATTGCACAGCCGCTGGCCTCACCACCGGTTACTACCACCTATACACTTACGGTAAGCAATTATGGCTGTATCGCTTCGGATGATGTCACTGTGACTTTTGGCGGCGTCAGTTATACCATAAGCGGCAAGACTTATTATACCGGCAGGGCGTTTACAGGCAATCCGGTTCCCAACCAGCCCTCGTATAATGCTGCTGTTTACAATATTGACAATGTAATCGTGATAGTGAAAAATTATAGCACACAAAATGAAGTCGCACGAGATACCAGTGATGCACTGGGAAACTTCCAGATCCCCGGTATTATTGATGGCAACTATTTGATTTCCTATGATAAATATACCAGCGATACCATGCAGATGGGAAATGGCATAGATGTTATCGATCTTACCATTTTAAAATATTTTATAACCAGCGATACCACGGTTGATCCTTCGAGGTGCTTTTCAGAAAAATATAAAAAAGCTGCCGATGTTGATAATAATAACACTATCAATGCTATTGACATTGCCAGGCTGAAAACAAAGATCGGCTCACCCTACGATCCCGATATGAACTTCCCGAAAGGCAACTGGCGTACCCTGGACACATCGCTTACCATTTCAGGTAATGACCTGAATATCAACCTAAAAACCATCTGCTACGGCGATTACAACGCCTCAAGCCGCAAATACAGGGATTCGCTGAATAACTGGAACGGCTTGAAATCACTACCGTCTGACATTATTAGTACATCAGATGAGTATGCCGCCATCAGTGATCCGTCGTATTTTGAAATACCATTGCGCATCAGTACTAAAATGAATGAGTTTTCGGCCATGGGTCTGGAATTAACTTATCCTGCTGGGGATTACCGGCTGGTGAGCGTTTCTATGCCCACTGCAGGCAATAAAAATGGCGCCGTTAAGATCAATCCGGAATGGAATGAAATACTTGCGGAAGATAATGACCTGATGGTAACGGACAATGATGGTGTGATCAGGGTGATATATGCCACCACAAACTATTTTGATGTCGAAGCCAACGATGAAATGATCAGGCTGGGATTCCGCCCCCTCAGGGATGTCCCAAGCGGCGAACTGGATTTTGAACTTTCAGGCACCGGTGTAATAGGAAATCAATACGGGGAGGAAAATGATGAAGCCTATCTGGTCATGCCCAAAATATTTGTCAATGGAAATAATACAGCAGCAGGGTTTGATTTCGCCGGCTATCCCAATCCATTCAGTGGCGAAGCAACCTTGACTTATAATATTCCCGAAAACGGAACGGTAAAGATTGATGTGTACAATGCGCTTGGCGAACTGGTTTCCGAACTGGTCAATGAGGTTCAAACCACAGGGAAACACACCGTAGTGTTTTCACCGGAAGGCCTGTCTTCAGGCATATATACCGTGAAACTGGACTATACAGGCAAGGTACGTTCGGAATGTCTGGTATTGAAAATGGTTCACTGATGCAGTGATAAAACCGGCACTAAGCCGAATGACATCATCTGTACACCTGTTGAATAAAGACCTGCCCCGGCTGTATGCTGATGGATACTATATTTGCCGCCACAAATAATACCAAAGTGATTTTGGCGGGGGCAAGTTCTGAATCAATAGGGATGGTATCCAGAACCCGCTTATCCTGTTGACCTGAGTTCGGGATAAAAAATATTGTTTATTTTGTCAAAATAAAGGTTATCAATCTATTATTATTTGCCGTAGGCAATTAATATCAACAGAAATACAAAAATGTGAAGAATATTTTGTCCGTAGGACATAAACCATGTTCAATGTTAATCTCCTGACGGAGAATAAATGTTTCTGTTATTTGTTTTCTATTGATCTTTAAATCCTAACGGATTAAGATAATATGTTCTTAGATAATATGTTCTTATCCCGAACATAGGTGGATAATGAAAATAAATAAAGTTTCGCATGATTTTTTTATGTCACGCCGGACACAGAGCGGCAATGAGGGTTGATACGAACCATTTTTTTGATGTTTAATTTATTTCTTCCTTCGTTTCCCTTTGTGAATTTCCTTCGTGCGACTTCGTGGCTACGTTTTTTTTACCACTAAGGCGCACAAAGTGTTTGCACTAAGGCGCACAAAGGAGAATCTGCTCTGACTGACCGTGGTTTTGTTCTTTTTGACTATATGCAAAAAAGTTGTTTTCTATAATGTTATTCTCTTTGCAATCCACAAATTATAAGTATTTATCAATTTTATTTTTTTATGCGAAACTTCAATCAATAATTTTATAATTTTATAGAAAAATAGCCATGAGTGCAAATTCAATAATGATCTTTTCAGGCAGCGGCAGCCCGAATCTTACGGTGAAAATATGTGAATATCTGGGGGTGAAAAAGGGCAACAGCGAAGTGATACATTTTTCTGATGGAAACACGTTTGTCCGCATCAACGAAAGTGTAAGAGGCTGTCATATATATCTGGTACAATCCACCATATTTCCGGCCAACGACAATTTTATGGAGCTTCTGTTCTGGATAGATGCTTTTAAGCGGGCCAGCGCAGAATCGGTCACTGTTATAATTCCTTTTTTCAGTTACTCCAAAGGCGACAAAAAGGATGAGCCGCGGGTTTCCATACGTGCAAGAGTTTGTGCCGATGCCATAGAAGTGGCAGGAGCCGACCGTGTGGTAACCATAGACCTCCACTCTCCGCAGATACAGGGGTTTTTCAGAAAACCTGTTGATAATTTATATGCGCTGCATATTTTTTCTGAAAAAATAAAGTCGCTGAACCTGGAGAACTTAGTTATCGTATCGCCCGACATCGGTTTTGCCCACCAGGCGCATAAGTATGCTTCTTTTCTAAAAGCGCCTGTGGTCATCGCCAACAAGCAAAGGGTAAATCATGACGAGAAAGCGGAGGTGACAGAGATCATCGGCGAGGTGGAGGGAAAAACCGCTGTGGTGGTCGATGATATGGTCATATCCGGAGGAACGCTGGCGGACGTGGCTGACAAACTGAAAAAAATGGGCGCAGCAGGGGTTTATGCCATGGCTACCCATGGGGTTCTGACGCCGGGCGCCACGGCAGCCATCGACCGGAGCCCGCTAATAAAAGTCTTTATCACCGATACGGTGGAGAACCAGCCGGAAAAGCTGTCTGAAAAAATTGAGGTGATCTCCGTAGCCCCGGTATTCGGCGAAGCCATAAAACGCATACACGACCGGACCAGCATAAGCGATATGTTCCCTGAGAAAAAAGTGCGGGGTTAGCTCTTTTAGCTGTGAATTTTTGATCAATACGGTCAATATTTCAGGCAGTACTACATACGGTTATTGGTAAAAACAATACGGTTATTGCTATTTTCTGACGGTTATAAAATAATTCAGATTTTCATATGATTATTTTATTATTTATTTAAATTTGAGCGCACGAATCTTTTTATTAATAAGAAATTATTGACACGCTGATTTGATAGGAGAAATTCAAGCTATAATTTGTAATTAAATAATTAAATATATTAACAACCAACATACAATGAAACAGAAAATAATATTATTTATTTCGATTTTACTGATTGTAAATTTTAATCTTTTATTTGGGCAAACATATTCCAGTAACCCTTCTGTTGGAAATTGGGTGGGGTGTTCATCTGGCAACATAACGGGCAGCGGATGTTCATATACTTTTTATGGAGGCTACTTTGATTTGGAAGTTAGTTATATAAATAATTCTTCCGGAGTAATAACTTTCACAGTTGAACCCTGTGCTGGAACCATGAATAATTGTGTTTTTTATTTAAAAGAAAGTACAAGTTCGTCTATAAACGCTATTGTTTGTGGAACACCTTATCCAACATCCGGGGCAACAATACCTGCCGGTTCAACATCATTTGATTATGATTTTTCGCCCTCTTTCACTTCAGGCACTAAGTATTATTCGGTTGTTATTTTAGTTAGTGGATCTGTTAGAGCTTATACAAATCCTATTTCTATAACGGCAAGTTCTGGAAGTGCTCCAACAGTTAATACTACTAATGCGTCATTAATAACTACTAATGCTGCTAAATTAAATGGTACGGTAAATCCAAATGGGTTAAGTACAGCATATACTTTTCAATATGGAACATCAACATCTTATGGTTCAAATACTACGATAACAAATATTGGATCTGGAACCTCCACTCTCTCAGAATATGCAAATATTACAGGATTATCAGCAAATACAGAATATCATTACCGCATAGTTGCCTCTAATTCAGTCGGAACAAACTATGGGGATGATGTAACTTTTTATACTTTATTGCAGAACTTTAATCTTATTTCGCCTGGCACATCGAGCCAGCCGGGAGTTACAATTTCTAGCTTGACTCCTACATTTACATGGGATTATGTTAATAACGCAACTGCCTATGCAATTGTAGTAACCGATCTATCTAATAATTCAAATGTCATTAGTACGAATGTTGGGCTAAACACATCCTATACTGTTTCAACGGGTGTACTTCAAACAAATAAAAACTATAAATGGCAGGTGGGTGTTAATGTTGGTGGCAACCTCGTTATGTCAAATATACTCTACTTTAATACTAACTTTCCCTTACCGGTTGTTACCACCACTGCAGCGACAAATGTTGGAACATCCAGTGCAACATTAAATGGAACTGTAAATCCCAACGGTTATAGCACTTCCTATTCTTTTGAATATGGTACAACAACTTCTTATGGCTATACAACATCAACTGTGAATGCCGGCTCTGGAACTTCAGCTCAATCAGTTAATGCCTCCATTAGCAGCCTGCTAACCAGCACAACGTATCATTACCGTATTAAAGCAACAAATACTTATGGAACTGTTTATGGAAGCGATATGACATTTACTACAGGAACACCGGCCCCAACATATACTTACTCTCCTGACATAGGTAGCTTTACAATTTGCGGGACAGGAACAATGACATTAAACTCAATTAATTATTCAGGATGTTATTCGGTTGCAGGAACAACTTCATATTTGCAGGGTAATGTTCATGTTTCTTTGATTTCACATAATGCAGGTACCGGCGCAATGACTTTTAGGTTTCAGAAATGTTCTGGTTATTTTACAAATGGCACTTCCGGAAAGCTTTTTATTAGACAAGGACCTGACGTATATTGCGGTAATTATTCTATCAGTAATACGAGTACAAGTTATGTCGATTTAACGATAAATTATACTCCTATTGTATTTTATGGGCTAAGAGATTTTGAAGCCTTTTTAATTACAAGTACACAACAAACATATTTATACGCAGGAACAATTGCAATTACCGGAATTGATCCCAATAATAATATAACTGTAACCAATCCTACTAACTCAAGCATTTGGAATACAGGAAGTGCATATAATATAACCTGGAATGATAATATTAGTGAGAATGTTAAAATAAGACTCAGTAAGGGAGGCATGTATGTTTTGACCATAGCCACTTCCACTCCAAGTAATGGAACTTATTCATGGACACCACCAAACTCTTTGGCGACAGGAAATGATTATATGATTCTGATTGAGAGTGTAAATAATTCTTCAATTATTGGTAGCAGCCCGTATTTTACTATCAATGGACAAGAACCCTATTGTAGTGGCACCACAACGCTCACTGCTTCATCTGGTGGTTTTGAAGATGGTTCAACTTTGAATAATTATGTCAATAATTCAGAATGTTACTGGCTTATTCAACCGACAGGCGCATCTTCAATAACTTTAACATTTACCTCTTTTTCAACAGAAACAACAAATGATATCGTTAGAGTTTATGATGGGAGTACAACTGCTGCTCCTTTACTTGGTACTTATTCGGGCACAACCATTCCTTCACCAATAAATTCTACTGGCAGCAGTATGCTTGTGTCTTTTATAACGGATGGAAGTACAACATCAGATGGGTGGACAGCAACTTATACTTCAACTGGAACAAGTCCCTCTTTGGTATTATGGAGCACTCAGGGATTTGGTCAAACAGATTTGTACGTCGGAACCCAATATAATTTTAGTGCAACAATTAAAAACACAGGAACTACAAGCTGGACAGGTTGTTTCTTTTTAAAACAAGGAGCTACAGACTGGGTCCCGGTAAGTTCTACTACAATAGCGGCGGGTTCTACTGCCAATATCAGTGGGACATTTACACCGACAACACCTGGCAACAACCTCGCATTGACTTTAAATTATCAAACAGCTTGTATTAATAACGGTTCGCCAGTCTCTGCGGGTAATTACTCTAATCCAATCTTTGTCAATGTTATTGGTACTCCTACAAGCTGCACCTTTAACGACTGCACTTCACCCACAAACTGTGGCGGGACTACTTATGAAGACGATACTTATACCGCGGTTCAATATTTATGCTCACATCATATCGTAAAAGGAATTAATGATAGTGTCTATCCTGCTGGTAAAATAACAAGGGCGCAATTAGCTAAGATCACTCTTTACGGAGTGTTTGGCGATTCGCTAAATGTGCCATCACCACTGGTATCTGATTATTTCCCAAGCCCCTATGCTGATTTACAGACTACATCAACTTATTATTATCAGGCTGCCCTTGCATTGTTATACCTTGATTACGGCGATGGTATTACCCCATTCGACAGAGACCGCTTTTGGTTTGACCCATCAGGCACAATTAAGCGAAAATATGTAATGAAAGTATTGCTGGAAGCATTTAATATTGCCCCGAGCACAAGCACTGCCAGCGTATTTAATGATTTTTACCCGGGAGAACAATTTTACGGCTATGCAAAAAAAGCCAAAGAATTGGGAATAACGGATGCTTCATACTTCAGGCCTAATGACGATTGCCGCAGAGACGAAGCCTTCTTGTTTCTGTATCGCCTTATAAATCAAGGATTGCCAACAATAAACAATACGCTTAATCCTGCAACTTCAAGTTTTTTTATTCCTTTCAATATGAGCATTGCCGGGATGAATGGAAATAAAGGAATGGAAACAGGTAATTTTAACAATTATACAAAATCCTGTTTTGCTATACCCGGCAGAAATATGTCTTTGGATTTTGACTTTACCTATAATTCATACTTAACAGAAATGCCTTCTGAACTCTACCCCCTTGAACCTCTTGGCAAAGCATGGAGTCACACATATAATATGTATCTTAATTTCATTTACGGACCCACCGTATATGATACTAAATTTGCTATACACATGCCCGATGGTTCATTGTTGATATATACATTAGATTCCCTGGCGTACGCTCAAAGTGGTGTTATTAATTTCTTACCTGAAACCATAGGTAATTATAATACACTGACAAACATTTCACCTACAAAGTATGAGTTAAAAACGAAATCACAAGTTGTTTATACCTTTCAGAAACTGGGAAGCAACGATATAGCATTCATGCTTACCTCAATAAAAGACAGAAATAATAATGCTGTTACCATTGATTATACTTCCGGAGAACCATATCTGGTTCCCGGGACTATGGCCACCTATAAAGACACACGTAAAATAACATCAGTAACTGACCCTGCCAACAGGTCACTTCAATTTTCTTATAACAGTGGTTCAAACTTGATAAAATCAATAACCGACCCTTTGAATACTTCGCCCCGGGTTATACAGTTCAATTATTCCAATAACCAGTTGAGCGCATATACTGACGCCAAAGGTCAGAATACTCTTTATACTTATGGCACAGGCGATACAGCAAGTTTTCTTCTTAAAACAATACAGTTACCAAAAGGAAACATTATTACAAATCAATATTTTCAGCGTAAACTAACCAGTACAAAATATAATAATAACAGTCCCACAACCATAGCTCATAATCCCAACTATGTGGCCGGAAATAATAACTATTACAAATCAACGGTAACAGTGCCTCAGCAGGGGACACAAAATGTGGTTGCCAACTTTGAATTGAATAAAAATGGCAATATCACCAAAATGGATGGTAATAATGCGTTAGATATAAGCACCTCTTACAATGATGCAAATAATCAAATGTTGCCGTCGGGTATTACAAATAATCTGAATAATGTAACTGTAACGCCCACATATGACCAATACGGCAATGTGACTCAAATGGTAACTTCAGGCAATGGAATTACAACCACCGAATCATTTCAATATAATGCATTGAACGATCTTACAGAGCATACAGATGCAAACGGGCATTCTACCTATTATTATTATACCAGCGGAAATCTCACAAAAGTGACTGATGCCCTCGGAAATGAAACTAATATTACAAACAACGGTTACGGCCAGCCAACAAGCGTTACAAATCCATCAAATGTTACTGTAAATATCGGCTATAATTCTTATGGTAATAATAATTCGGTAAACATACCTTCTCTTGGACTTTCTGCAAGTATGAACTACGATCCTGTCAGCCGCATGACCAGTGCAACAAACTTTGGTGGACAAACAAGCACTTATACTTATGATGTAAATGACAATCTCTTAACTGAAAAGGATGCTGCAAATAATACAACTTCTTATTTATACGATCAGAACGACAACCTCACCAGCATTACAAATGCTAAAGGATATGCAACAACTTTTAATTACGATTTTAACACCGACTGGCTTTTATCTGAATCTTTCCAAGGCGCCACTAAAACATATACCTATAACTCTGATGGCTCTTTAAAAACATTTAAAAATCCAAACAATGCAACACTCAATTATTCTTATGATGAAGCAGGAAGATTGACCAACGATGGATACGCAAGCTATACTTACCTTTCAAACGGTAATTTATCTTCTATTACTAAGGACGGTAAAGCAATAAATTTCAGTTATGATGGATTAAACAGGGTAAGCAGCACCACCTATGACGGGAAAACAGTATCATATACCTACGACAATGTTGGTAACGTATTAACTATGACATACCCTGGCAATAAAACCGTAACCTATACCTATGATGCAACAAATAAATTAAAAACTGTTACTGACTGGAATAGCCAGACAACAAATTATTACTACCGCCCCGACGGGCAATTGGATTATATGGTTTATCCGAACAACGTAAAAACGGCCTACACATTTGATGCTGCAGGAAGGCCGACAGCAATGAGTACTAAAAGGAATAACGGCAGCGGAACAGCTATTGCAGAATACACATTTACACTTGACCCGCTGGGCAACCACACTCAGGAAGCCATAACAGAACAGTACACGTCCTATCAGGCAATTGCCAACCAAACCACAAACTATAATTACAACAATGCCAACCGCATATTAAATGCTGGCAGCACGAGTTTTGGATTTGACAACAACGGAAACACAACAAGCAAAACGGGTTACACCTATGCTTATGATGTGTTGAATAATCTTACTTCTGTAAGCGGCAACCTGAATGCCACCTATGCTTATGACGGAGCAGGAAACCGACGAGAGGCAAGCCGGAGCGGTGTGGTTACAAAATATGTTTTGGATATTTTGGGTATGAGTAATGTGCTTATAGAAAATGATGCAGGCGGCAATGCACAAAATTATTATGTATATGGATTGGGACTGATAAGCCGCATTAAACCTGATAATACGACAAGGTATTATGTATATGACTACAGAGGAAGTACTGTTGCTATGGTTGATGCTACCACCAGCGCCAATGTTACCCACAAATACCAATACGATGACTTTGGAAAAGTGTTGCAATTGCAGGAAGCGGATTACAACCCTTTCCGATATATTGGCAGGTATGGAGTAATGTATGAAGACAGTACCTTACAGTATATGCGAGCAAGATATTACGACCCGACAATTGGAAGATTTTTAAGTGAAGACCCAATTTGGAACACGAATTTATACCTGTACGCAGATAACAATCCGATAACATCTATTGACCCTGCTGGAAAGGATGCCTTTTCTGATATTGTCAATTCGGTAAACGAAGTGTATCAACAATATGGAAATATAAAAAATGCTATGGATTTTGTTAAGTTCCTAAAAACTATAAAAAGAGCAAAAAAAGCGATTAACCTTGGTAAAAAAGCCTTACGTTTATTAGAAGTTAGTTCATTAGATGCAATTTCGGCAAGCATTGATACAGAACTTGGACAATATGTGATAACTGGCGCAGAAGGAGCTTTAAAATCATTCAATTATTTAATAAATGCCCCTAAATCAGAATGGGCTGATTTGATACAAAAAATAAAAGATGGGTGGAATAGAAATAAAAATAACCCAGCTTTTTGGAGAGCTGTTGGCAAGGGTTTAATATCAGGTGAGGCATTTAAAGAAGGTTGGCAAAACAATTTAATGTTGTATAGGAGCATTTGTCAAGCATTTAATAATGCATTACCTGTTCCAATATTAACACCTGTTTGTCCTGATAATAGAAACAAAACAATAATTGGGGGAGCTGGTGATTAATGCCCTAAATACCTTTCAATATCTTCAAAAAAAACAATCATCTTAAAATAATATTTATGAAAAAACAAATAATCTTTTTATTTTCTTTATTATTTTTTCAATTCAATTACGCCCAAAACAATAATTATCAATACGATAATTTAAACAGGTTAAACAAAACTACTTATTACAACGGCACAACCTACGATTATGGCTACGACCAGTTGGGCAACCGTATTTACAAAATAATAAGTGGAAGCATACAACAAACAACTGATTTGGTTGTACAGAATCAGTCGCTGGGGCAAACCACTTTTGCTGCCGGAGCAACGGTAAGTGTAACTTGTCAGGTTGCCAACACAGGTAACGGCAGCGCAGGCGGCAATTATACTAAATTTTATCTGTCGGCAAACCAAACCTATGAGCAAGGTACAGATGTTGAAATTGGCTCTGATTATAAAACCTCTGTAGCGCCATCGGGCTATAACCAGATAAGTACTTCTATAACAATACCCGCAGGCACAGCGCCCGGCGCCTGGCATATTCTGTTTTATACCGATGCAGCTTCAATGGTCAGCGAATCAGATGAAAACAACAATATTGCTGTGGTAGCTGTTACTGTGGTAAATTGTTCAGCCATTCAAATAAATAGCACATTTGCAAATGCCACCTGTGGGTTGAACAATGGCACTGCCAACGCCAGTGTCAGCGGAGGTAATGCCCCATATACATATAATTGGAGTAACGGTCAGCATAATGCGAATATCAGCGGGCTGGCAGCAGGAAATTATATTGTAACGGTCAGCGATTTTTACGGTTGTTTGCAAACATCAACGGTCACAATTAATGCCACTACTACACCTGTAATCAGCATATCATCAACTCAGGCAACCTGTGGTTCGAATAATGGAACAGCTTCCACATCGGTAAGCGGAGGGTCAGCACCTTATACTTATCATTGGAATACGGGTCAGAGCACAGCAAGCATCAGCAATCTGGCTGCAGGAACCTATTCGGTAACCGTTACGGATGCATATTCTTGTTCTGTAAACAGCAGTATTACGGTGACAACTCCCGGGAATCTTATAGCTTCGTTATTACCAACCAGTCCATCCTGTGGCGACAGTAACGGTGTACTATCAGTAACCGTAAACGGAGGCACACAGCCATATGCCTTTTTATGGAATAATGGCCAAACAGCCCAGACAGCAATTAACTTAACTGCCGGTTCATACTCGGTAACGGTAACTGATTCAAACAACTGTTCCTTTGTGGAAAGTATAAATCTTTCATCCGTCAACAATATGTCTGTTACATTCACTTCGCAAAATGCCACTTGCGGCATTGCCAATGGGACCGCAACTGCCTTCGCCACAAACGGTACCGCACCCTATTCGTACCACTGGAGCAACGGACAGAATACCCAAACTGCCACGGGACTTGCTGCCGGCGCATACAACATAACTATTACGGATGCAAATAATTGCAGCATTGTTTCATATACAACCATCAATGCAACACAACCGCCTATGGTTTCTGCATCTTCCACACCAACCGCTTGCAATGCTTCAACAGGAACAGCAACAGCCATTGTGACTAATGGGACTCCTGCATATTCTTATTTGTGGAGCAATGGGCAAACTACACCAACCGCCACAGGATTGGGAGCAGGATCATATTCGGTTACTGTCACTGACAGTAATGGATGTAATACAAATTCAATTGTTGATGTAATCTATCAAAATCAGAATTTTTCCCCAATAATACCGACAACCGGCTTAGTGGCATATTATCCTTTCAACGGCAACGCCAATGATGAAAGTGGTAATGGCAATGATGGAACTACCTATGGGCCAACCCCTGCCAGTGATCGTTTTGGTAATGCATACAGCGCATATAGTTTTGACGGAGTTGATGATAATATCATTGTCGGGAATTCTGCAATATTCCCTCAAAATGCAATTTCAATTTGTTACTGGATAAACAGAAATGGCAATGTTCCTTCATCACTTGAAAATTACATTTCAAAAGAATCTGCATTTCAGTCTTATATTAAAAGCAATTTAAAATTTGAAAGCGGTTTATGGAAAGGTACTCCTGGTGTATGGTCGGGTTATGAGAATAAAGATGCTCTGCAGATCAATTCGGAATGGGTATTCTATTCTTTTACATTTGACAATGCATCACATCTGGCAAGCATTTACATTAATGGTATATTAGATACCACATATTCTGAATCTGATCCAAGTGCGATTGTCAGAACATCAGGTTCCAATATGTACATTGGCCGTAATGGCAGTACTGGCGTTTATTTTATAAAAGGCTTGATGGACGATATAAGAATATATGATAGGGCGTTAATTGGTTCCGAGATTCTGGCTCTGTTCAATGAAAATGGATGGAGTTCTTTGAATCAAGGATTGGTTGCGAAATATCCTTTTAGTGGCAATGCCAATGATGAGAGCGGTAATGGACTGCATGGAACAGTTCATAATAATGTTACTTTAACTGAAGATCGGTTTGGAAATCAAAATTCGGCTTACCTGTTTGGAGGCGGAACATATGATTGGATTGAAGTTGCACATAATTCATTGCTTAACCTGGGGCCAAACTTTACGATATCGGCCTGGGTGAATAAATCAAATGGGTCAAATAATTTTGTAATTAATAAAGGCCGGGACATTTCATGCGGAACCTGGGCATTAGCAACAAATACAGTCGGTGTTAATGGTACTTGTGGCACAAATTCCGGCACCTTGGTGGATGTCCCATTAAATGAATGGCACATGGTTACTGGTGAATTAGATGGAACCACAGGTAAACTCAGGTTTTATATAGATTCGCAATTAATTGCTGAGGTAAATTCATCTGCCTTCACTGCCAATAATAATTATCCTGTAGCTATCGGAAGACATTGTACTGACCAAGCTTGCGGCTCTTCATATCCTTATCCATTTAAAGGTAAAATTGATGACATTCTGATTTACAATAGACCTTTAAGCCAATCAGAAATAAATCAATTATATCAAGGAACATCAATATCCGCTGAACCACTTAATGTTTCCCTTGGTAATGATACAACGATTTGTGCAAATCAAGCCTTTGCATTAGATGCCGGAACAGGTTTCAACAGTTACATCTGGTCAAACAGTGAAACATCCCAGACGTTAGATATTTCCGGATTAAATCCAGGGATACATACCTATGCCGTTACCGTTTCCGCTTGTGGCACAACCGCTTCAGATACGGTTACTATAAACATAGCTCCTTTACCTGCTGGTGGAGGAAATATTACAGGACTGACCAGTGTTTGCCAGGGACAAAACGCTGTAACTTATACTGTATCTGCAATTGCTGATGCCACCTCATATATCTGGACATTACCACAGGGAGTAACGGGTACAAGTTCCACAGATAGCATTACGGTGAATTTTGGTCCCTCAGCAGTTTCGGGAAACATTGAAGTAAAAGGGCATAATGGCTGTGGTGACGGGCCTGTGTCATTACTTACCGTTACGGTCAATAGTTCACCTGTTGCGGGCGCATTCACTTCGCAAAATGCCACATGCGGCATTGCCAATGGTACCGCAACTGCCTTCAGCACAGACGGTACCGCGCCCTATTCGTATTACTGGAGCAACGGACAGAATACACAAACAGCAACGGGGCTTGCCGCCGGCGCATACAACATAACTATTACCGATGCCAATAATTGCAGCATTGTTTCTCAAACAACCGTCAATGCAACACAACCGCCAACGGTTACTGTATCTTCCACACCAACTGCCTGCAATGCTTCAACAGGAACAGCAACAGCCAATGTGACTAATGGGACTCCTGCATATTCTTATTTGTGGAGCAATGGGCAAACCACTCAAACCGCGACTGGCTTAGGGGCAGGAACGTATTATGTTACTCTTACAGATGGAAGCGGATGTATACAGAATAATACTATTATAATACAGTACCAAACCTCGCCAACTTTTTCTAATACTCTTTTACCTCAGAATAAAATATTTTATGCGGCAAAACCAAAAGGGAAAAATTATTATTCTATTTACTCTATGAATTTTGATGGAACAGGCAGAAATACTTTGTTTAATGATAATTACCATAGGCGTGGTCCAAAAATTTCTTCGGATAGAAAGAAAATATATTATACTAGAAGAAAATTAGAACAAGTTCAGGAAGGGGATAGCGTGTGGATTTGTCGATCGAATTTGGATGGGTCGAACGAAGAATTGCTATGGTTCTATCAAAACTATACAAATTATTCAATAGATTATGAAATTTCATTATCACCCGATAATCAAAAACTACTATACAAGACAATTAATGGTCAAAATAGAAATGGTGATATTTATGAATTAAACTTAAGTACGTATGTCTCTACAAATTTGACAAATGATGATGATTGGTTTGAAAAATGCCCTACTTACTCTCCTTCAGGTAATGAAATAATTTTTTGCCAATACGGAACAACCTGGTATGCCGATCCTTTATACATGTATAAGATTAACGCTAGTGGCTCCAATAGAAGATTATTTGTTCCTTATATTACGCCAGGTCAATATCAATTTCCACACTATTCACCAAATGGTAAAAAAATTCTTTATGAGTTCGAAAACAATTGGGGTCCGTTGCATCTATTTATTTGTGATACCAATGGTTCGAATAACAACCAAATAGTTCCCTCATCAGGCAACTCCAATATGATTTGGGATGCATCGATTGGGTTCTCCCCAAATGGAAATGAAGTATATATGGTTCGTAATAATAATACACAGCTTGTAATCATGGATAGTTTGGGAAATGAAATAAATACAGTCGATACAAGCGGACACAATCTTTTTTACGAATTAATCTGGACAAAAGTAAATCCTGACACCAATTTAGTTGCATATTATCCTTTTAATAATAACGCAAACGATGAAAGCGGACATGGGCATGACGGAACGGTAAATAATGCAGTGTTTTCATCTTCAGGCTACGATGGCACATCATGTTATTTTGATGGTGATGATGATTATATATCAGTACCGCATAGCACTGATCTGAATTTACAAACTTCCCAAACCCTTAGTGCATGGGTGAACCTTAATATACCAACAGGCGATGATGAAAACTGGATATTGAAAAAGGGCGGTATTGGAAGCGCATGGCCAAGTTGGGGAATGTGTGTTACAAATCAATATAAGTTACGCTTTGTTGGAAGTAATGGTTCGTGGATTACATGCAACGACTCTAATAGTTTTCCAAGCAATACATGGGTAAATGTTGTTTCAACCGTTGAACCCTATCAAAATGGAGTGAAAATTAAATTATATGTAAACGGTCAGTTACATGCCGAAACCAATAATGCAAATATATTAGGAACGAATACCAGTAACTTGTTAATTGGCACATATGGTGGTGGTACCTGGGGCTGTCCTTATGGATATTTTGATGATATAGCTATATATAACAGAGCCCTGACTGCTAGTGAAGTTTTGCAACTTTATCAGGGTTCCGGCACAATCTCAAGTATTGCAGTGAACCTTGGACAAGATACGACAATTTGTTCAAATCAAGCAATTGCATTAGATGCCGGAGCAGGTTTCAATAGCTACATCTGGTCAAACAGCGAAACTTCCCAAATATTAGATATATCAGGATTAAACCCAGGAATGCATTCCTACGCAGTTACAGTTTCTGCTTGTGGAACTACCGTTTCAGATACGGTTAATATAAACATATCACCCCTGCCTGCGTATGGTGCTAGCATTACAGGCCCGACCAGTGTGTGCCAGGGGCAAAACGCAGTAACTTATACTATTCCGGCAATTCCCAATGCAACCTCATATATCTGGACATTACCACAGGGAGCAACGGGTACAAGTTCCACAGATAGCATTACGGTGAATTTTGGCGCCTCAGCAGTTACAGGAAACATTGAAGTAAAAGGGCATAATGGCTGTGGTGACGGGCCGGTGTCCATACTTACCGTTACGGTCAATAGTTCTCCTGTTGCCGAAGCCGGAATCAAACAAATATATTCAGAAACCCCTGTCCAGATCGGTTCCCCTGCAAATGGTCCCGGAACAATAAGCTGGCTTCCGGCTGCCGGTCTTAATAATGCTTCGGTTGCCCAGCCATTGGCCTCTCCCTCCGCCACAACGGTATATACCATTACGGCCAACAATAATGGTTGTATTGCCACCGATACCGTCACCGTAATATTTTTTGGTGGTTATACAATAAGCGGGAAAACGCAATATCTGGGCAAAGCTAATGCCGGCAACCCTGTACCCAGCCAACCCACATATAACCCTGTTATTTATAACATTGATAATGTAATAGTCCGGCTGATAAATCAATCTTCAGGTCAGGAAATCGCCTGCGACACCAGCGACGAACTTGGTTCTTATCAATTTACCGGTGTTCAAAATGGTAGTTATATATTGTCTTATGATAAATACACTTCTGATACTATGCTTTGGGGTAATGATATAAATGTGGTCGATGTGTCCATGCTGAAGTATTTGATTGCAAGTGATACAATGCTGGATCCTTCCAGGTGTTTCTCATCAAAGTATAAGAAAGTGGCTAACGTCGACAATAACCAATATTTAAACGTTGTAGATGTTTCAAGGATAAAAACTAAGATCGCCTCTCCTTACTCGGACAGTAAAAACTTCCCCAAAGGGAACTGGGTGTCTATAGATACGCTGATTACCCTTTCTTATTCTAATCTAAATGTGAACCTGAAGACCATCTGCTACGGCGATTACAACGCTTCCAGCACCCGATACCGTGACTCGCTTACAAACTGGAACGGCACCAAATCTGTTTCTTCCAATATTATTGTTCTTACCGATGAATTATTAACCACCAGCGCCCCATCATATTTTGAAGTGCCTTTGCGCATCAGCAGCAAAATGAATGAGTTTTCAGCTTTGGGCCTTGAATTGACTTATCCGGGAACGCATTACAAACTGGTGAGTGTTTCATTGCCGAAAGCCATAAAGAAAAATGGTTCACTCAAAATAAATCCCGGTCTGGAGGAAATTATCAACAGTGATGATGACCTTCTGGTTACGGATGAAGACGGAATTATCCGGGTGGTGTATGCAACAACAAGTCATTTTGATGTAGCTGCTAAAGACGAATTGATCGTTTTGGGGTTCCGCACACTCAGCAATATCAGCCGGGGAACTCTTGATTTTGACTTATCAGGCACCGGTGTCATTGCCAATCAGTACGGGCAGGTAAACGAAGATGCCTGGTTAATGATGCCCAGAATATTTATTCAGGGTAATAACACTAATGAAGGATTTAATTTCACAGGATATCCCAACCCATTCGGAGGCAATGCCACGCTGACGTACGATCTGCCTGAAGACGGAACAGTAAATCTGAACGTTTACAATGCCATCGGAGAATTGGTTGCCGTCCTTGTGAATGAATCACAGCTCAGCGGGAGGCATGTGGTTGAATTTTTAGGTAAAGATCTGCCCGTTGGCATGTATAGTTTTAAACTCGAATTTGAAGGTCCTGGAAGTTCGGAACATGCTGTCCTGAAGATGATCAAGTAGTGCTTATAAATGGGGAACTTTATTTGATCGATTGAAAAATCCCGCACTGAACAATTTTTTAACCCAGATTACGCAATAGGAAAGTAGTGAACTATTGAGTAGCGCGCAGGATTGTGGGTTGAATCTGGGTAATCCCGACTTAGTAAATGTTCCTGGCAATTTTTAATTGCCGGGATTACATTTACTTTGTCGATTCCGCATTAAAAATCCACATTATAAGTTATTTAAAAACAGTTAATTATACTTAATTATTCCTAATGCTACGCATTAGAAAATTCTTAATGCGGAATTTGGGTTTCAACAGCTTCAGGGTTTCACTCCCATTCCTTTTCGTCAATATCTTCCCCGTTAAAAATGCTGAGGTAGTTTTTGTAGCGGGATAGGCTCACCGTCCCTTTGGTCAAGGCCTCTTTTACGGCACAGCCCGGCTCGGTGATATGGGTACAGTTGTAAAATTTACATTGACGCAGCAACTTAAAAAACTCCGGAAAATAATGGGTAAGGTCTTCGCGTTTGAAGTCGATAAGTCCGAACTCCTTGATGCCCGGGGTGTCGATGATGTAACCACCGCTTTTCAGGCAAATCATCTCAGTAAAGGTAGTGGTATGTTTGCCCTTGAGGAACATTTCGGAGATCTCTCCGGTTTTCAGGTTCAGCGATGGGTCTATGGCGTTGATGAGGGCGCTTTTCCCCACACCCGAATGTCCCGAAAAAAGGTTGATCTTCCCGGCTAACCGGTCGCGGAGCGCCCCGATGTTGTCGCCGCGCAGGGCCGAAACCTCCATACAGGGATAGCCGGCATCACTGTAAATGGCTGTCAGTTCTTGGTGTTTCTGCCCTAATTTTTCGTCGTAAAGGTCAATCTTGTTAAAAATTAGGGTAGCCGGGATATGATAGGCCTCGGCGGTGATGAGAAAACGGTCGATGAACCCGGTGGAGGTACGGGGCTGGGCAAGGGTTACCACCAGGTACGCCATGTCGATGTTGGCCGCGATGATATGAACCTGTTTGGAGAGCTTTTTGGATCTCCGGATGATATAGTTTTTGCGCGGTTCAATTTTGTCAATCAGACCGATCTGTTCGTTGCCCGGGATATAAAACTCTATATGGTCTCCGACAGTGACTGGGTTGGTGGCTTTTAGTCCTTTGATCCTGTACTGTCCTTTGAGTTTACATTCGTATTTTTCACCCTCAGCGGTCATGACGGTGTGCCAGAGCCCGGTGGATTTGATAATGGTTCCTTTCAACGGGACTTATTTAAAATTATAATGTTTGCGTACAGGTTTATTCACATTCCACACACACTTCAATCCTTTGTGGAAGGTTACGAAATCTCCGGCTTTGATAGTAAAATTTCCTTCCGGGGTTTCGACCAGGATATCGCCTTCCAGTATCAGGCATTCTTCCATGCTGTCGTAATACCAGTCGAAACGTGATACTTCTTTAGTCCAAACAGGCCACGACCGGATGCCTCTTTTTGTTGTTTCTTCTTCCGAAAGCTGAGTGACAATTATTTTTTTCATGGAATATAAAGTTTACAATGGGTAGAAATTATTTTTAAATATATGATTATTATTAAGTTATATAAAAGAAAAATGAAACCATTCTTCTAAAGCACCGGTCTGATGCTCAGTCAGGTCTTTACAGATGGGATTCAGGTCTGTAATTATTGCTATAACCAATTTAAAATTCAGATTCAAAAGAGTTACTTATGATAAATTAAACTTTCAAAATTGACATTTTGTGTGAATTATGTATATTTGCATCAAAATTAATAAAATTAACTCTATGAAAAAATCATTACGTTACTTTGTTTTAGCAGGCCTTTTTGTTTTCTGTACAGGCTTTGCATTTGGTCAGTGTACTCCCGATCCCAATGTTACCGATCCTGAAGGAAACGGAGAAATGGTTCCCGATACCATTGAGGTGACAGAACTTTCCCCGGCTAACCTCACCGTTACTATTATTTGCCCCGACACCGCACATGTGCCCGGTATGGGTTTCATTTACCTGCATCATATTACGGTCAAGAATTTACAAAACAAACCGTCATGGCTTAACGCCGTCTGCGGTTGCACCAACTGGGAATTACCCGTTAACCAATCAAAATGCGTTTTGGTTACCGGGACGCCCCCGACGGGCAGCGCCGGATATCATGTCATAGATGTGATTGTGGATGTTTATGCATTGATAGGCGGGGTTCCTGTTCAGGTGGCCACAGATTACAACAGCGGAATGCCGCTGGTTGTCCTGGTGCATCCCGAAGGTTATGATGTTGCAGAATTTGAATACCAGGGATTTGGTATCATACCTGCACAGCCCAATCCTTTTAATTCTACCACAAAATTCGGATGTTTCACCGAAAGACCTCAGACAGTGTCATTAAGAGTCTTTGATATGGTCGGCAAAGAAGTTTTCTCAGAAAATGTCAATACACAGGCCGGAGAGAATTATTTTACCTTCGACGGCAACCATCTGAACGACGGGGTATATTTTTATTCCATCACCGACGAACAAAACCGCGTGATCACCAAAAAATTCATCAAATCAAGATAATTGAACGCTGAATAATGAAAAGTCGGCCTTTCCGGTCGCCTTTTTTATCGGGACAAATCAAGATATAATACCGATTGCCAATAGTTTAAAAATAAGAAAAGCGTTTATAACTTAATATTTCGCTTTTGTTTCTGTTGTAAACATGATATTTTTCTCTTACTTTTTTGCTTGTCCAAAAAAGTAAGCAAAAAAAGACCTCCTGGCGAATGCTTCAGCCCGCCCTCAGAAAACATTGAAAATCTAAGCAAAGTAGTCCCGACGCAGCATAGCTGGTCGGGAAACACCTACGGTGACTTTGCAGATTTTCAAATGTTTTCTGATTCACGCCACCGCTGGCTCGCACGCCAGGAATTGCCCGCGCGCCAAATATTGGCTAACCTATCCCGAAAAAACCGAATTGTTTCGCAGAAACAAAGTGCGCTGGCAAGAAAATATGTCGGTGTCAGGGAGTGGCTTGTGCGAAGCCTGCCTGGCGGCAGACAGGGTTCGATATATATTTTCTTGAATTTTTTGGTACTTTTTGTTTCAAGTCAAAAAGTACAATAAAAAAAATACATTATTAAATAATTGATTACCAGTATTTAAAATGGAGTTATATAGATTGCCAATAGTTTAAAATTTAGAAAAGCGTTTATAACTTAATATTACGCTTTTGTTTCTGTTGTAAACATGAGATTTTTCTCTTACTTACTTTTTTGCTTGTCCAAAAAAGTAAGCAAACCTGCCTGCGTGACGAACACTTCGGCAGGCAGGAAAGGACATCCTGGCGAATGCTTCAGCCCGCTCTCAGAAAACATTGAAAATCTATGCAAATTAGTCACGACCAGCTACGCTGCGTCGGGAAACCCCGCCTGTGGCGGGGCCTTTGCAGATTTTCAAATGTTTTCTGATTCACGCCACCGCCGGCTCGCCCGCCAGGAATTGCCCGCGCGCCAAATATCGGCCAACCTATCCCGAAAAAAACCGAATTGTTTCGTAGAAATCCGCCAGCTGGCGGATTGGTACTTTTTTTTTCAAGACAAAAAGTACAAAATAAAAAATCATTACTTTTCGGAAATTAAGTTTGGTGTCACAGTGGCGAAGTCAGGAGCAAAACCGCGTGATCACCAAAAAATTCATCAAATCAAGATAATTGAACTTTGAGTTATGAAAAGGCGGCCCTACCGGTCGCCTTTTTTATTTGTACAAACCAGGATATAACGTGTGCTGTTCGCAGACTGTAACCGTGCGAAAAAAACACGTTGCCTGCGGCCTTATTTTAATCCTTTAACATTCGGCTTTCCGGCAATGAAATCTTTAAGATAAAAAGGCTCAAAATAAGCCACGTCTTCAAAATCCTGATGCTGAAATTTATGTAACGCAGCTTGTATCATATACGCTGCAGAAGGAAGAAAATTGTCGATAAAAGCAACTTGTGTATTATGGGCAAAGAGGTTTTTGCATTTGTCCATGCCGTTGCCCAACAGCAAAAGCCCGTGGTTTTTTAAAATATCCGAAAAAGAACCTTCATCCATGACCTTTGCCGCAGGCGGAGAAAACGCTTCCATATTCTTTGTATACAGGGCATAATACACTTCCATACGGCGGGCATCGAGCATCGGACAAAACAAAATATGATCATCCATATCAGGCTTAGTCATGCGTGCACCGTAAGCCATGGCGGTCAGTGTTCCGATGCTGATCAGGGGTTTATCAAGTGCATAACACAGACCTTTGGCCACCGAAACCCCAATGCGCAGCCCGGTGTATGATCCGGGGCCCATACTTACAGCAACCGCATCCACATGCTGTATGCCGGTTTTTGCCTCAGATAACACCTTATGAACAAATACAGTCACCAGTTCGGAATGTGAATTGGTCCTGGTGCTTTCCTGCAATGCGATGAGTTTTTCATCTTCCGACAAAGCTACCGAACAAATATTTGTTGCCGTTTCTATGTGTAAGATCAGCGCCACTGATAAAAAGAATTATTTTTTTTCTTCTTTGAACAATTCTTTCTTGTCCACTTTTTTAACGGGGGAATTATCTTTCAGGGTTTTGGTAATAGCGATGTAGGGAGCTGTCACCACCTCATCGTTTTCTTTCAGGCCACTGACAATTTGTATGTACATGTTGTCCTGTATTCCGGATTTTACTTTTTGCATTTTCACCTTTCCGTCGGTGTACAGAAAAACGTATTCCTGCTGTGGCGCCAGATGTTCATCTTTTTTTACCGTTGGCTGGTTCTCACCAGATTCCTGCCCGGTTTGGGGCTTTGCTTCTGCCGTTTCCTTTCCGGTAGTGTCTTCTCTCACGGTGACGGATTGTATGGGTACGGAAAGCACATTATAGGCGGTTTCCGTCTGTATGTCCACAGAGGCAGACATTCCCGGCCTGAAAGGCGACAGGTTGGGATGTTCCGGCTTTATCAGGTCGAGATAACTGTCGCGTAAAATGCGGATTTTAACGGTGAAGTTGGTGACCTGATCCGTTGTAAGGCCTGTGGTTTCCGCAGAATTGGCGATCTCGGTGACGATGCCCTTAAATTTCCGGTTCAGGTAGGCATCTACCTCTATCAGTGCCGTATCGTATAAACTTACCCGGACAATATCATTTTCGTTAACGTCAACGCTGACCTCCATTTCGTTGAGGTTCGCAATGCGCATGATCTCTGTGCCCGCAAATTGGGTGGTACCGACCACACGTTCCCCCAGTTCTATGCTGAGCTTCGAAATAGTCCCGTCAACAGGGGCGTAAATATTTGTTTTGGAAAGGTTTTCACGGGCTTCCTTCACGGAGGCATTGGTGCTTTGCACATTAAACTGCGCTGCCTTGTAGAGTTCCTCTGCTGCGGTTACTTCTTCTTTGGCGACATCAAAAGCTGTTTTTGCTGCGTCATATTCCGACTGTGAGATAACTTTTTGAGCAAACAGCGCTTCGTTACGGTCATAAGTGAGTTTGGCATTGATAAACTGCGATTTCACCTGTGCCAGCCGCGCCTTGGCATTGGCTTCTGTGGCTTTTTGTGAATTCAGCGCAGCCTGCATCTGCTCATAATTGGATTCATAGATATCGGGTTTTATTTTGGCCAGCAGGTCTCCTTTTTTAACCTTATCGCCCTCCTTGATGAGCAGTTCAACCACCTCGCCCGAAACATCGGGAGAAATTTTTACTTCAACCTCCGGCTGAATTTTCCCGCTGGCGCTGACCGTTTCGGTAATGCTCCTCCGGACAGCTTTTTCGGTGGAGACCTCAGTAGTGTTCATTTTTCCGATACACCCTGTTTTTTTTCCTACAGCAAGAGCTACGATAATGATTATTACTCCGATAACAGAAAAACGTATGATCTTTTTTTTCTTTTTCATGGAAGCAGATTTTATTTTAATGTCAGGGGTTTTCCCTGGTAAAAGTCGAGAACTTTGATCCGGAAAACATATTCATATTTCGCCTGTAAAAGGTCTGATGTGGCTTTTGTCAGTTTGTTTTTGGCATCGTTATATTCAAGGGATGTCACCATGCCGACATCGAATTTTTGCCGGGTATACGCAAACGATTCGGTAAGCGCATCGACAGCCTTGAGGCTTGCGTCGTAACGGTTTAGTGCGGCGCGGGCATCAGCATAAGCTTGTTGTATGGTTTTCAGCAACTGGTTTTTGGTGTTCTGCAGCGCCAGTTCGGCATTGGCAACAGAAATTTTGGAGGTGCCGATCATGGTGTTGGTCTGCCATTTGTTGAAAATGGGAATATTCAGATACAGGCCTAAAGAACTGTTGAGGTTTTTATCAATCTGATCCCAGAACTTTACATTTTCGTAAGTATAATTGTAGGTTGGTCCGTAAACCAGTTCGTTGGAAGCGGTGAGCCCGATAGGCTGATATCCTGATAAGGTAACATCTGCAATATTTTTACTGGCGCCGGAATACCCTGTTCCGTAAGAGGCATTGAGGGTGATAGTCGGGCTCATCATGCCCCAGGAGATCTGTAAACCTTTTTTGGCGCTTTGCACCTTAAGCTCGGCGCTTTTAATATCAGGCTGAATAGCACAGGCCTTGTTATAAATTTCATCGGCCTGCTGTAATAAAGAATTTGCATCGGGAAGTGATAAGACCGGTTTTTCAATGTCAAAACCCGATGTTGTCTGCAGGTCTAAAAACTGTACCAGCGAAAGATAGGCAAGGTCAAGCTGGTTTTGTGCCGTTACAACCTGAAGTTCGTCGGCGGCTGCCTGTGCTTCGATTTGTAACAGAGTCCCTTTGGCTATGGTACCCGCTTCAAACAGTTTCCGGGTACGTTCAAGCTGTTGTTTGCTGATGTCGAGCTGGCTTTTGGAAGTATTGAGGAGCTCGATGTTGTACAAAATCTGTAAGTAAGCCGTTGCAATGGTCAGCGAGATGTCGTTTTTCATCTTTTCAAGATCGTATTTTCCGGCCAGAAAATCAAGCTGTTTTTGTTTCAGTCCGTTAAGAAGCTGCAGCCCGCTGAACAATACCATATTGCCACTCAGGTAAAAATTATTCGACTGCACGGTTTTGGAGGCAAAGGTGTTGGTATACATATCAACAGTCTGACCGTTATTATACACATGGCTGGCGCTGGCATTCACCGAAGGAAAAAGAGCGGCTATGCTCTGATTGTACTGGAGCTTGCTCACCGCGGTACTCAGCTGCTGCTGTTTTACCTGAATATTATTTTCAAGCGCGTGGAAGATACATTCTTCAAGTGTCCAGATCTTTTGCGGAAAAACATATTCTGAAAAAGAAAAAATGAGTAAAAGAGCCACAAATAAAAACTTTTTCATATAAAAGGCAATATGTCACAAAGATAAAACCTTTTGATAAGCCCTTAACCCTGTTGAATCAAAATATTTGTGAATCATCGGGGCAAAACGGATAATGTTCTTATTTTTGTAGTAATCTCTGACCAATGAAACAAAATACCATCAGTACATTATTATTGTTTTTTATAACAATAACAGCTTTTCCGGCAAGGAACACAAAATCCGTGAGCGATTCCCTGGATGTTTTGAATTACAGTATAAATCTTAACCTTACCAACCTGCCTTCGCATACAATCTCGGGTTTTACCACACTCCGGATCACCCCCCTGGCCAATAATTTGTCGGTTGTAAAACTCGACCTGTTAAAGCTGAACATCGATTCCATATATGTTGAAAACAGCTTGTTGACCACATTTACATATAATGATACCGTAATTGGCATCAGCCTGCCCCAGTCTTTGAATATGGATGATACAGTGGATATTACCGTTTTTTATCATGGCATACCGCAGACAGATGCATCGGGATGGGGCGGTTTTTATTTCAGCAGCGATAATTCTTTTGCATATAACCTTGGTGTTGGGTTTGATGCGGTGCCTCATAATTATGGCCGGGTATGGTTTCCCTGTATCGACGATTTTGTAGACCGGGCCACCTGCGATTGTTATATCACGGTTACAAACGGCAAAATGGCGGTCTGCGGGGGAACACTGCTGTCGGTTAGCGACCACGGAAATAACACCAGCACCTTTCACTGGAGGATGCATGCGCCGGTTCCTTCGTACCTTATTTCAGTGGCCGTTGGTGATTATGTTGCCGTTACCGACACGTTCAACGGAATGTCCGGCCATGTCCCGGTCAATATTTATGTGCGGCCTTCGGATACCAACAATGCCAAAGGTTCTTTTATAAACCTGAAACAAATACTCGGAATTTTTGAAAACAGGTTCGGGCCTTACCGTTGGGAACGTGTAGGATATGTGGGCGTTCCGTTTGATAACGGCGCCATGGAACACGCTACTAATATTGCCTATCCCTTATCCTGCATCAACGGGGGGCTGGATTATGAATCGCTGTACGCACATGAATTATCGCATCAGTGGTTTGGCGACCTGACCACCTGCAGTACGGCAAAGGATATGTGGATCAACGAAGGCTGGGCAAGTTACTGTGAATCAATATACAGAGAGTTATTATACGGCGTGGATTCCTATAAAAACAATGTCCGGCAAAACCATTTTAACGTGGTGAAATCGGCCCATGCCATTGATGATGGGTACCGGGCGCTATACGGCATCCCTGATGAATATACTTACAGCACTACGGTTTACGACAAAGGCGCCGATGTGGTGCATACCCTGCGTAATTACCTGGGTGACAGTGTGTTTTTTGCAGCCGTTACGTCTCTGCTGAACGATTATCAGTTCCGTGACATTTCTTCGGCAGGTTTGCGTGATTACCTGAGCACACACACGGGTGTGAATCTGAATGATTTTTTTCAGGCCTGGGTTTTCAGCCCCGGCTTTCCCCATTTTTCAATAGATTCATTCATCGTTACTCAAACCTCGCCGCAGATCAAAGTCCGGGCTTATGTGAGGCAACGGTTGAACCATGCCCCGGCCTTTGCACATTCAAACAAGGTGGAGATAACATTCGGGAAGAACGACTGGCAGTTTTTTACGGATACGATCCGGTTTTCGGGAGAATCCGGAAGCAGGGAATTTACCCTGCCTTTTATTCCGGATTTTGCTATGCTGGATTTCAACGAAAAAATTTCCGATGCCATAACGGATATGTATGAAGTCGTTAAAACCACCGGAACATATAATCTGCCGCTGTCATTTTGTGACCTGGTTGTGAACAGTGTCCATGATTCTGCCCTGGTGCGCGTCGAACACAGCTGGGTGGCGCCCGACCCGCTGAAATATCCCGCTCCTGACATTAAAAGGTTGTCTGATTACCATTACTGGAAGGTGGATGGCATTTTTCCGGCTGATCTGCGTATTGGAGCACGGTTCAGGTACAACCGGGTGACAAGCCCTTCAGGGAGCATAGACAATATTCTTCTTCCCACGACAAGCTCGGCAGACTCGCTGTTGTTATTATATAGGGCAAATGCTGCTTCCGACTGGGTAGTCACACATTTTTCGAGACTGGGCAATTTTACCATTGGCCATCTTATCGTGGACACCCTTCGACGGGGAGAATATTGTCTTGCCGTCGGAACACCATATCTGGCTGATATTCAAGACAATGAAGTCTATAACGGATTGCTGAATGTTTTTCCTAACCCATCAAATAATTCATTTACTTTTTCGTTTGATATAAAAGAAAAAGCATACATAAAAGTATTTGATATTTCGGGAAAAGAAGTCTGGATGAATGAGACAAGGGACAAGGAAAAAAGTATGATCTGGAATACCCGGAATATGGCACCCGGAACCTATTTTGCGCAGATGTTTTCGGTGAAAGGAAATCAAAAACTGGGAGAACGGAAACTGTTGTTGATCAAATAATTAATGATGAAATTTTTCATTTCTTTTGTTGCGATAGCTTATGTACTGATGGCACAGGTTTTTGCCCAGGGAAGTTATTTGATAAAACCCGAAAACGCAGATTGCAGCAAACCTCTTGAAATAAAGGATACTATTTTCGGGCCTACCAATGCTCCCGCCGGATATGGTTCTGTAATGGAGATATCGGGAAGCAAAACCAGCCTTTATACCTTTGAAAAAGAACACAATACCTGTTGGTATTTTTTTAAAGCAAAATATGATGCCCATCTCGAGATAGACATCATCCCGGTCAACATCAATGATGATTATGATTTTATCCTTTACAGGTATAACGGCAGGACCTTCTGTTCGGATGTGGCATCGGGAAATATCAAGCCGGTGCGGACCTGTATTTCGCGCAATGACAAGAAGATAAAAAGCAGGACGGGCTTGTCGAAGCAGGCTTCGGAAGAATATATACATTCAGGGCCCGGACATTCGTTCAGTAAAAGCATCCGGGTTAAAAAAGGTGAAATATTTTACCTTGTGGTGGATAATGTTTATCCCAATGGCAGCGGTCATACCGTCATTCTTCATTATTCCGATATTAAAAAAACAGAGGATGTGGTAAAAACACAGAATAAAACCACTCAGAAAACAGTAACAAAGAATCCGAAAAACACCCCGCAAACTATTAAAATTGTTGATAAGGAAACCCGTCAGCCGGTGACAGCCAACCTAAAGGTCTATTACAAGAGCAAGCCTGATCTGCCACCTGCCGCTGCCGCCGATAGCGTTTCGTCATATGAATCAAAACTTGCCTTGTCAACATCGTTTATTATTAAAACCGAAGCAAATAATTATTTTGATGATGCCAAAGACTTTAAAACCAATGCAACAGGAGAAGCTGCGACGGTGATCATCGAACTGAGCCGTATCAAACCCGGTCAGAATGTGGTGTTTGAGGATATCCTTTTTTATGGTAATTCGGATAAATTCCTCCCCGAATCCAAACCCTACCTCGAAATAATTGCCACCACCATGAAGCGAAACCCGGGGCTGAAAATTGAAATTCAGGGGCATGTGAATTGTCCGTCGATATGGCCTGAATGTGATGGCATGGAAGACTTTAATATGCGGCTGTCGGTCAGCCGGGCAGTGGCTGTTTATAATTACCTCAGCGATGCAGGAATTGGCGAACAACGAATGAGCACTAAAGGTTTCGGCGCCTCAAAAATGGTTTTTCCGGACGCCCGCAGCGAAGATAAAATGAAAAAAAACCGGCGTGTTGAAATCCTGATCGTTTCTCTGTAGACGCGTTCTATAAGGTATTGAAAACAAATATATTATCGCATAAAACATGAGTCCTTGCCGGTATATTTCCGATAACGATCCAAAATATTGTCATGTCATAAAAAAATCCGACCTTTGCATGTTTTTTTATGATCAGGTACTGGCGTTGAATAAGGTTTTTGATGGTTAATCCAAATACCGGCGGTATAAACACCGGTTTATGAAAAAATACATTCAATGGCCTGCCTCAAAATATTTCTCTTATGAGAAATCATCCTGTAAAAGTCCTCTTCATTATTCTCTTCAGCGAAATTTTGCTTGTCGGGTATTCCTTTTTTTATTTTTCAACGGCAAATCCTTTTATAAAAGAACACATCCGTTTTTACACCCCCGCATCGCTTTTGGATTTTTCGGAAGCCGGAGAAAACGTGCTTGCCGACAGCATGCTGCAGAATTATCTTGCCAATACGGTCAGTGATGAATTAATACTGAAGCGGACAAACCTGTCAAAGATCGGCCCAAAAAAACAGAATGTGTTTCTGATCAACCCGGAAATTGCATCTCAGGATGGCCGGCCCTGCAGCAAAGCCCTTGACAATTTTTTCAGGGCGCTGCTCGAAGAAAAAGATACTGCAGTTGTACGCATTGCACATTACGGTGATTCACAACTCGAAGGCGACCGTATGTCTTGTGTTGTCCGTGATAAGTTTCACGAAAAATTTGGCGGCTCCGGGGTAGGTTATATCCCGTTTCAGGATATTCCCCCTGTAAGCTATATCAGAAAAAGCAGCGGCAACTGGGCAAAGAACACCGTATTTCACAACAGGAGCCGTGATCATAATTATGGACTTTCGGGAACCAAATGCAGATTTCACAAATATGCAGTCCGGCAAAATGATGAAGCTGCGCAGGGTGATTCGGCTGTTTCCGGAGACACCCTGCCTGAAATGCCGCGCATGGTGTACCGTAATGCCAGTGTGTCTTTAAAAATGGGCAGCAAATATAACTACAACACCATCTCTTTTCTTTACGGACGAAATGAAGGAACGTGTATCGTGAATCTTTACAATACCCTTACCGATGATATGATCAAAAGCGATACCCTGTTACCTTGCAACACAGTGTGCCTGCATAAGTTACAGCTTGGCGCTTTTTTGAACATAAAAATTGAATTTGTTGCCGATGAAAGCCCTGATTTTTATGGCATGTATTTCGACAGCAACAACGGTGTGCAGGTTGACAATTATGCCATCCGCGGTCATTCGGGCGATGGACTTCTGCTGCTCAGCGACGATCAGTTAAGGCAAATGCTTAAACTCACCAATACCAAGCTTGTCATTTTCCAGTATGGCGCTAATGTGGTTCCTTATATACATTCTGAAAAAGTTTGTGAGGCCATAGGAGATATATATTACCGGCTGTTCCTGAAATTTAAGGCCGCAGCCCCGGACATCAGTATCCTGGTGATCGGCGCCGGCGATATGGCCAGCGGCGGTGAGGGAGGGTATGCCTCCTATAAATGGCTGCCCAGGATCAATGAAATGCAGAAAAATACCGCACTGAAGGCGGGGTGTGCTTACTGGGATCTTTTTAACATGATGGGCGGAGCCAATTCAATACTGGTCTGGGCAAAAAAAAATCTTGCCGTAACCAACGGACATTTTTCTGCCAAAGGACAAAACCTGGTAGCCAATGAGATCGTCGAAGCGCTTATGATAGAGTACAATAACTATATTCACCGGAACAAAATCATAAACTGATGAAAATTCGCACCGGAAAAAATTTTTGGTTGATTTTTGTCCTGCCGGCGATGTTGGTGCTGATTGCTTCACGCCCTTTCAGAGATAACGAATCGCCGGCTAAAATTAAAAACCACCCTGTCTTTAATTCCCGGTATATTGATTCGTTAATAAAATATCGCACCTATTACCCGTTTATCCGTTATGAAAGAAATTTTATTGAATGGCATAATGATGCGGCTGTCGGTGGTTTTTTTCAAAAAATTTCCATGACCGGCACACGGAAACTGAAAATTCTTCATATCGGCGATTCTCATATACAGGCGGATATACCGTCGGGTTACATCCGGGAGCGGTTGCAGGAGATCATGGGATATGGAGGCAGAGGCCTTGTTTTTCCATATAAAGCGGCTGCCACCCATGCGGCCTATGACTACAAAACCAGTTGTACGGGAAACTGGAGCTATTCAAGGAGCATACAGCGCGATGCAGCTTATGAGATGGGCCTTATCGGTGCAACCATATTTACCGGCGACAGCGCTGCATCATTCAGGATTGCGTTTCGCGAAGGGTTTATCCGCGACAACTTTACCGTCATCAAGATCTATTGCAAACAGGATTCCCTGAGCTTTGATATAAAAGTAAAAACCAATTCCGAAACCCATCCTGTTCATATTGATTGCAATGATTATTCATCTGCCAGGCCGTATGTAACTTTTCAGATGCCGAGAGCGGCAGACACCCTCGAAGTTTTTGTCAATAAAACAGAAAAAAAACAGAACTTTTTCGAATGTTACGGGCTGATGGTCGAAAGTAAAGACGATAACGGGGTTTTATATTGCAGTACCGGTATAAATGGTGCGGGATACCGGAGTTTATTACGCCAGCAGATGTTTGGCCGGCAACTGGCGGAATTTGAACCTGACCTGGTTATCATTGATTTTGGTGCTAACGATTTTTACCGCGGCACATACAACGACAAAGAAATGGAAACAAACCTGGTGAAAATCATTGATATCATTCAGAATGCCGCGCCGGGAGCCTCCATACTCATATCGAATGCCCAGGACATCTATGCACGCAAAAAATACAATGTACCACAGTGCAAAGATTTTATGGAAATGACACGCAGGGTGGCAAAATACCGGAACTGTGCTTTTTATAATTATTATACAGTCAGCGGGGGCAACCTATCCATGAGTAAATGGCTGAAATGCGGACTGGCAAGAAAAGACAGGGTGCATCTTTCAACGCCGGGATATTATATCAGGGGCGAACTGTATCTCAATGCCATGCTGAATTCCTATTCGTTATGGCTGCAAAACCAGCAGGACAGTCTTATTGCTGCCAACCACCAGATTGACACCGTAACATTGAAGAAATACTTCAATGAGCCAATAAGTTTTAAAACAGAAAATGCAAAAACGGAAACCCGTCCGGTGGCCTATAGCGATGAAGCGGCTGATTACGAAGGAAAAAATGTTTTGTATTATAAAATCCGGAGTGGAGACAACCTGGGGAGTATTGCAGAACGTTACGGCGTGAAGGTGAGCCAGTTGCAATACTGGAATGGTTTGTCGGGAACAAAAATCATTGCCGGCGAAACCCTTGTAATTTATAAAGGCGCTTCGGAACAATCTCCGCCGGCACAACCTTCATCAAAACAGAATAATACGCCCGTACAGAACAAATCTGCAAACCTGCCTGCCGCCAATAGCAGGAGTGTCAGTACCCGAAAAACAGCTTATATTGTTGTCTCTGGCGACAACCTCTGGTCCATTGCAAAGAAATACAAAACCACTGTGGACAAGATCAGGCAGGCCAACAAACTTAAATCGGACAAGCTCAGTATCGGGCAAAAACTATTAATACCTTAATCCTTCTATGTTGTTCCATTTTCCGGTATACGATATTTTACAAAAACTACTGTACCACCAGGGTTCCCCGCTGGTCTTCCACTCGGTGCTTTTTGTCCTTCTGTTTTCGGTGTTTTACATGATTTATACCATCGTGTATAAAAAAATCTTCTGGCGTAATTTGTTATTGCTTTTGTTCAGCCTGTACTTCTATTATAAAATAAGCGGAGTCTATGTCATAATGCTGGTTTTAATAGCCAGCAGCGATTTTCTCCTTGGTAAAAGGATATTTGCCGGAAAATCCAAAAAAGTAAAAAGAAACCTGCTGCTGTTGTCGCTGTTTATTGATGTAGGACTTCTGCTTTTTTTCAAATACACCAACTTTTTTCTTAATATCTTTTTTAATATAACTTCAGGAGAGTCATCACCTTTTGTGCTCGACCTGATAACCCCTATCGGCATCTCATATTTCATTTTCAAGACCATGTCTTATATCATAGATGTTTATAAGAAAAATATTGACCGGCCTGAAACAAATTATGTCAACTATCTGTTGTATGTTTCTTTCTTTCCGAATATCCTTTCAGGCCCGATACTCCGTTCAGGTGAACTCCTGCCCCAGTTCCGGAAGACTCTCGGTTTTGACAAGGAATTCGTCAGTAAGGCCATGTTACTTATCATGACCGGCCTTTTTAAAAAAATTGTGATTGCCGATGTCCTCGCTGTGAACCTTGTTGACAGGGTTTTTGATTCCTATGAATATTTTTCTTCCTTTGAATACCTGATGGCGGGGTATGGCTATCTGGTACAGTTGTATTTCGATTTTTCCGGTTATACCGACCTGGTTATCGGGATCGCCATGTTGCTGGGATTTACAAGTTCTCCCAACTTCAACAAACCTTTTCTGGCCCAAAATGTCACCGAGTTCTGGCGGCGCTGGCACCTCACCTTGTCCAACTGGCTGCGTGATTATATTTTTTCACCATTGTCCATAAAACTAAGGAACGGAGGAAAAGCAGGATTACTTTTTTCGGTTTTTATCACCTTCCTGCTTTGCGGCCTTTGGCACGACGCCAACCTTACATTTGTTGTCTGGGGCGCCCTGCACGGCCTGATCATGGGATGGGATATACTTACCCGCCGGGGACGGATGATCGTACAGAAAAAAATTAACAAGCCGTTTTATAAGGTGATAAGCATTTTTATTACTTTTAATGTGCTGATGTTTACGTTTATTATTTTCCGCGCTCCTGATATTACGGTAGCCGCAACTATGCTGAAACAGATTTTTTCAGGCGTGGATTTTTCGCTGGCCCATCAATGGTTCGGAATATACAAATATCCTTTTATTATGTTGCTATTCGGGATATTGCTTCATTATACACCAGCCCGCTGGAATCAAAAAATAACCGGCCTGTTCAGCCGTCTTCACTGGAGCGTGCAAATCGTAACTGTTTTTATGGCTATAATTTTTATTTTTCAGTTTTATACCACCGCTGCCCTGCCCTTCCTGTATCTTGATTTTTAAAAAAAACCGTATGACAGAATTTAAGATAACAAATGATCAGTTTAATATTGCGTATTACTGTACGCGGCACCAGTGTTTTTCGGGTAATGCACAAAAAACAGCCTTAAAATGGATAAGCCATAACGGGGAACGCAGGGAATATACTTTTGAGCAACTGGATGAAGAAAGCAACCGTTATGCCAATGTATTGCAGGAAATAGGTATCCGCAAGGGAGACATTGTTTTTACTTTTTTACCCAAGATGCCAGAACAGTTCTTCGCATTTTTGGGCATATTGAAAATCCAGGCCGTTGCCGGAACACTTTTTTCCAATTTCGGAGAAGAGGCTTTGACCGACAGGCTGGGTGATTGCGGGGCAAAAGCCGTGATCACCAAAAAAAGCCTGCTGAAGAAACTGCTGCGATCATTGCCGTTCCTTGAAAAACTGGAGACGATCTTCGTTGTCGACGACATGGAGAACAACGAAAAAGTTGTAGGATTGCCGGCATTATTAGCAAAAGCTTCCGGTACTTTTGATATCCTTCCTACCGCTCCGGATACCCCCTCGGTATTGCATTATACTTCGGGGTCAACCGGAAAACCCAAAGGTGTGCAGCATGTCCACAAAAGTTTACTTACGCAAAGTTATACTTCATTACATGTTTTAAATCTTAACGAAAAGGATTTATATTGGTGCACGGCCGATCAGGGCTGGGTTACAGGAACGTCCTACGGCATCATCGGACCCTGGAGCACCGGCGTAACACAACTGCATTATGGGGGAGCGTATAATGCAGAAATATGGATGCGTATCCTTGAAGATGAAAAAATCACCAAATGGTACACAGCGCCTACCGCATTGCGTATGTTAATGCGCGAAGACAAAAATCTGTTCAAAAAATTCACACTCCCTGATCTTGAATATATTTTCAGCGTAGGTGAACCGCTTAACCCGGAAATTAATACCTGGGCACAGCAAACCTTGAATAAAGAGGTCTATGACACCTGGTTTCAGACAGAAACGGGAAGTATTATGATCTGCAATCGTCCCGGCATAAAAATCAAACCGGGTTCGATGGGCAAACCCATTGATATCATCAGTGCGGCAATCATTGCCGACAATGGCGAGCACTGCCGTACAGGCGAAACCGGACATCTTTGTATTAAAGTTCCCTGGGACTCAATGCTTATTAACTATCTGAATAATACCGATGCATATAATGCAAAAATCAAAAACGGATATTATTATACCGGCGACCTTGCCTTCAGGGATGATGAAGGGTATTATCATTTTGTAGGTCGCAATGATGATGTAATAAACACGGCGGGACATCTTATCAGCCCCTTTGAAGTTGAAAGCACCCTGCTTGAGATACCCGAGATTGCTGAATCGGCAGTGATAGGCGCTCCTGATGAGCTGCTTTTCGAAAAAGTAGTGGCTTTTATACGGCTTAAAAACAATGTTACCTGGTCGGATGACCTGGAGCTGAAGATAAGGATATTCCTCTCCAACCGGCTGTCGTCCATTGCTACACCCCAGGATATCCGGATAATTGAGGAAATACCCAAAAACAAAAGCGGAAAAATAATGAGGCGGGTATTAAAAGCCTGGTATAAAGGCGAAGACCCGGGCGATATTTCAACTATAGAAATTTAAAAACAAATTATTATGGATACGTTTGAAGAATTAAATGCCATTTTTTGTAAAGTGTTTTATGATGATGATATAAAGATCACACGGGAAAGCACCTCGGATGATATCGACGGATGGGACTCGCTGTCGCACCTGAACCTCGTGGTTGCGGTAGAAAAACACTTTAATATAAAGTTCTCGGATGCCGAAATAGCCAAATGGAAAAATGTAGGCGAAATGTACGACTCGCTCGTATTGTTGATCCAGAATAAGAATCAGTAGCAGGGATAATAAAAAAATACAGCAGAAAACACACTATGGCATAACGAAAGAAATTTCGTCTATCCAGAATTTACTGCCAACCTGTCCTTTGCAGTTCATCAGGTCGTTGAAGCGGATATCGGCGCTGGAACATATAAGCAGTGTCAGGGTATCGGGTGTTTCCGTGCTGAAATAGGTAAACGGCAGGTCAATAGATGTGTATGTGGTTACCGTATTTTTGTATACCTGCCGGGCTAAACCAATAGTATCACGTTTTCCGGCGCCTGAATTAAATTTTGATAGCAGAACCGAAACCAGGGCAGAATCACCTCCCACAGGCTCGTATTTGTAATATCCCTGAAACCTGAGGGGTTTTGCCGTATACGGTTTTCCTACCCGAATAGTCGCATTGGGGATGTCGAGGGAATCGGTGCCGACCAGGCCGGGGATAATAATAGGACTTCCCATGGGGCTGAAACTTCCTGTAACCAATAGTGCAGCATACGTTCCTGCATAGGAATCCGACGTGTTGAAGGTTGTTTTTGGCCCCGGGCCGCCGGCTTCAGTCGGCAGTGTATAAAGATAATTCAGTGTCCTGAGGTAATCACCTGCCGGTTCAAGGCATTTAAAGCCGGAACCGTCGTCCCGGTTTACCCACTGATCGAAACATCCGCCCCTGATATTCAGTGTACAGAGCAGTTCTACCGGGGGTTCTTGCTCATAGTCATCAAGATATTTTCTGCACGAAGGCAATATGATAAAACATCCCGTAAGGATCAAAAATACAACAACAAAAAAATAAGGTGCTTTTTTCATTGATATTATACTTTATAAACGACTTGAATTGATGTAACACGCGGTGGTTCAACAGAAATAGGACGCAAAGAGTATTCCGTATTTAAGATGTTGTTGACCAGCAGTGAAAACTTAAAGTGTTTTTTTAATTCATAACTGATGCGTGCGTCAAAAACATAATCGCCTTTATGATGATCTCTTCTATATTGTCTTATGCCGGTATTGAACAATCCCGGACGGTCGGTCTGTAAAAAGAATTTATCAATGTTATACATAAATCCATAATATCTGCCACCCAGCCCGAGCGAAATACTTCTAAAGGTAAATTCCACATCGACCTTTGCAAGCTGTTCAAAACGGTATTTAAGAATATTTTCCCTGGTGTCGGAAGAACTGCTCATATAGGAGAAATCCCGGTTTAGCAGGGTGTCTCTGTAATATACTTTATCAGGTTCCAGGCATGTTGGCCTCGAAAAAGTGTATCCGCCCATGATGGCCATCGAAAAATCTTTCGTGAACTTTCCTTCCCCCATCAGGGTGATATCAATTCCCCATACCCGCGCATCGGCAGTGTTTAAAAATTTATAGCCAAGGTTTTTGGTGATGTCAAGGTTTCCCAGGGTGTCCACATTCCTGCCCCATAATCCGGCATTGAATTCTATATAGTTCTTATATTGCTGCAGAAATCCGCATACATCAAGGAATCCCACGAATTTTTTTATTTTGAACAGCTGTTTGATACCCAATTCTGTGTTCCAGCTGGTTTCCGACTTCAGGTCGGGATTGGGATAGATGCCAAAATTACCCGCAGAAGTGGAGATATAGCGTTCGCCTATACTCGGGAAACGGAAACCCTGGCCGAATGACGCCCTGATGTATGTGGCGCGCGTAGCTTTAAGGTTCAGCCCTGCGCGGAATACCGGCCTGCTGTCGGTATAATCACTGAGTTTGAAATATTCCCAGCGTGCGCCACCGGATATCGTGAGTATCTTGAAAAATTTCTTCTCCAGCTGAACAAAAATCGCGAGGTTCTCCGATGATTTTGCTCCCTCTTCACCAAAAGTGCCGGAAAAAACTTTTCCGAATGAATAGGCATAGATATTCATGATACCGGTATTGACCACGAGGTTCCCTGCATTTTTAAACATTTTTGAAAACTGGTACTCATTGTAAAGCGAATACGACATGGTCGACTGATTGTTATCTGCGCCATTGCTGCTGTAATAAAACCTGTTTTTCAGGGCATGTGAGGCGCCTTTAGGTCCGAAATATTTTACATACGGGTCGAGGTAAAACTGAAAATCAGCAAAATTTGTAATAGCTCCGGGATAGGAACGGAAAATATTGGAGTCGGCATCCATCCAGAAAAACGCTTGTGTATTCTTTGAATACATAAAATTTCCGTTTAAGCCGTAAGTAAGCCCTTCCACTTTAAGAGAACGTACTCTTGTGCCGAAATTGAGCCGGAAGTTTTTCTCAAATTCTCCCTTGTCGTAATTGCCGGAGGTGTCGTGCGGCGGAGCGCCGATGCATCCCGGATCGGAAAGGAAGTTGCCTCCGATGACATAATCAAAATTATTTACCCTTCTGGAGTGAATAAAATTAGCACCCAGAATGATCGGATTGAAACCCTCCCATGATTTGGTGTATCGTTTCGGCGGCACGCTGTAAATACCGCTGTGTAAGGTAACCCTGGTCAGTGGCTTTTCTTTGGGGTAGGCCGTACGTACATTGATGGCGCCGTTCAGGGCTGACGAGCCATAAAGCACCGATGAGGCACCCTTGACAACTTCGATCTGCTCCACATCTTCTACCGGTAAAAAACTCCAGACCGGCCGACCGGCGTCGGCCCTCATCATGGGTATTTCGTCGATCAGTATCATTACCCTGCTTCCCAGTCCCGAACTGTATCCGCTGCCTCCGCGAATCTGAGGCTCATTATCGACAATGGCGACGCCGGGGACTGCTTCAATAGCCTTATCAAGCGTCAGCACATTTTTATTCTCTATCATGCTTGGCTTGATAACTTCCACACTATTGGTAGCATCCTCGAGCTTTTGTTCGTATTTCGAGGCCGAAACCACCGTGGTGTTCAGCTCGGTAACCGATACTTTCATCGTAACATTCACCTCAAGCATTTTTCCCTGTTTGACGCTGATTTTCTGGGAATATTTTTCATAACCCACACAGGAAAAAAGCAGGGTGTATTCACCGGGAGCGACTTCGAGCTGATATTTGCCATCCATATCACTTATGGTGCCTGTGCGATGGTCTTTTAAACCAATGCTGACAAAAGGTACAGGCTTGTCGGTATCTTCTTCGGTGACCACGCCCTTAATGCCCGATTTTTGAGCGTTAGCTATGAAAGGAAACAGGCACCCGGCCAGAATAATAAAAAAGATTGCTAAAAAGTAACTTTTTGAGCGAAATATCATAGGAGAGATTTTTAATTTTCGCCTTTAGAAACTGTTTTGATTTTAGGTTACATAAGATTTATGATGGATTTTTTTGCAAAACGAGGCGGATTTTGCAGACATGGTTTATCCTATGTCGAAAAATCTAACGAAGTTGCAGCAAAAAAGACACATAAAGATATGAAAAGATAAAATCAAAACCATTTCTTAAAATCAGGCACAAAAGTAATAAAAATTATTGAATTGTAACTTTTTGACTGAACCGCCTGTTATCATCTGTGGTAACCGATACAATATAAATGCCTCCTTTTAGTTGTGATAATCCGATAAAATGCTGAACATTCTGGGCTGTGATCTGTGTTTTATAAACGCATTGGCCATTGATATTGAACAATTCGATTTTTGAAGTCAGCAGTTTGTCGTAGGAAAGATTTATAATAAGATCGGTATTATCGGTATATGCGGAGAAATCAGCGGAAGAAGGAGTGTTTTGCATAATGCTGCTGGGGTTATATACGAGTGACAAATCATCAATATACAGGCTGTCTCCGCCGGAGCCGCCCCCGGGCGTTTTATTTGTGGTGAAGGTGATAAGCATGTAATCGGGTGTTGTTGCCGGCCCCGTATAATTAAATGGTATACTGATGCGGCTCCACTGATGGTCGGTAGAGGCAAAATTTATGGTGGCATCACCAACCACATGGGGCTGGGATGACGCATCCAGCGGATCTTTAAGATCATAAGCATCGTGGATCACAGCCCTCATCCGTGCGGAATCACTTCCACCAGCACTGGAAGGAATGTATCTTGCCCAAAAAACGATGGAATCCGGATGAGCAGCAAGCGCTTCGCTGAAAGCGGTATTAGCAATATGACTAATGTTATAATTATCTGCATGGGTCGGCACTATATTGCCCATGTTAATCTGGCCGGTGGTTACATTGCCATTGGCAACGACCCCAATAATACTTTTGGACCAGATCAAACAACTGGATATGCCGGTTGTTCCCGGCCTTACAACTGAGGATTTGTTTATTTGCTGCGATGCATAAGTTGACAGCGTGCCCGAAGAGGTTTTAAACGAATTCCAGTCCAAAGGCTCCACATTGGCAGTTCCTTCATTTTCCCAATTCTCAAATCCGGAATTATTAAGCTGCGTTTGTGCAATTGTACTTCCAAAACAGCCTAACAGTAAAATCCCTGTGATAAGTAACGATGATAGTTGAATTTTTTTCATTTTGATAAATTTTGGTTGCTGATAAAAACGGGCGCAAAATTACATAAAATTCCTTTATGCAATTTTTATTAATACTAAATATGTTTACACATTAAATATGTGGCGTCAACTAACACTTGCAGTCACTTATTTTCCTTTCTTTGTAAGAATATTTCAGAAAGTTGTTAAAGCAAGGAATAAATGAAATATTTTTGTTATCACTATAAAACACAGGACGAATGTTGATAAAAACCTATGGGAGCGCCATTTTAGGAATTGACGCCCTGACAATTACCGTTGAAGTAAATATCGATGCCGGGATACAGTTTTTTATGGTTGGCTTGCCCGACAGCGCCGTAAAGGAAAGCCAGCACCGGATCATTGCCTCTTTTAAAAACAGCGGATTTAACTATCCCGGCAAAAGGATCGTAATAAATATGGCGCCTGCTGATATAAAAAAGGAAGGTTCCGCTTACGACCTGACGATAGCCCTGGGTATTCTGGCGGCTTCCGGTCAGTTGAAATCAGAAGAACTCGGAAAATATATCATTATGGGTGAACTTTCGCTCGATGGCAGTCTGCAGCCGATCAAAGGCGCGCTGCCTATTGCTATAGAGGCGCGCGAACAGGGATTCAGGGGATTTATTCTACCTGAAGAAAATGCAAGGGAAGCGGCCATTGTCAATAATCTGGATGTGATCGGGGTTAAAGACCTCCGGCAGGTCGTTGATTTTTTGAATGGCGATATTCATATTGACCCCGTGGTAGTAAACACCCGTGAAGAGTTTTTTACCCGGCTGAACGAATATGAGTTTGATTTTGCCGATGTCAAAGGACAGGAAAACATCAAGCGTTCATTGGAGATAGCGGCTGCCGGCGGACACAATGTGATTTTTATTGGCCCTCCGGGAGCCGGAAAAACTATGCTTGCCAAACGCCTGCCTTCGATACTGCCCCCGCTGAACCTTCATGAAGCGCTGGAAACAACCAAGATACATTCCGTTTCCGGCAAACTTGCCAAAAATGCTTCTCTTATTTCTGTGCGGCCGTTCCGTGCCCCGCACCATACCATCAGCGATGTGGCGCTTGTCGGAGGCGGAAGCTTTCCCCAGCCGGGCGAAATATCCCTGGCGCATAACGGGGTATTATTTCTGGATGAACTCCCCGAATTTAAACGTACTGTGCTGGAAGTGCTCCGTCAACCGGTGGAAGACCGCGTAGTGACCATTTCAAGAGCTAAATTTACAGTGGAGTATCCCGCCAGTTTTATGCTGGTGGCCGCCATGAACCCATGCCCCTGCGGATATTACAACCATCCCGATAAAGAGTGTGTCTGCGGCCCCGGCGTTGTACAAAAGTATCTGAACAAGGTTTCCGGGCCTTTACTGGACAGGATTGATATTCATGTAGAGGTTACACCCGTGCCTTTCAAAGAACTGAGCAAAGCTCAGGCCTCTGAAAAAAGTGAAGTCGTAAGAGAACGGGTGGTTGCAGCCCGGAAGATTCAGGAAGACCGTTTCAGCAACATCCCGGGTATATACTGCAACGCCCAGATGACAACCAAACACTTACAAACATTTTGCCTGTTGAACGAAACCGGATTAACTCTTTTGAAAAATGCGATGGAGAAATTGAGTTTATCAGCACGTGCTTACGACCGTATACTGAAAGTGGCCCGCACCATTGCAGACCTGGATAATTCAACGGAAATCCAGAATCATCATCTTGCCGAAGCCATACAATACCGCAGCCTCGACAGAGATAACTGGGCCGGGTGACCTTGATTGATTTTGCCTGTTGGTGTTTTGAAACAATAAAACAGGTACGGCCTTCATGCAGACCCTTACGGAATCATCCTTTTCAATTAATTATAAGATTCATTTCTGTCAAAATTTTTATGAAAATTATAGTAATGTTAATTTTTTTTACGACATTTGAAGTATCATATAATCTCGGACATTATGAAAACTAATTTTCTTTGCCCGCATTGCAGAGGGCATCTAAGGGTATCAAACAGTATCATCTTCCTTACAAAAACGAATAAGGGCAAATCCGGCCTGCTTCTGGTCAGCCCGGAACTTGGAGATTACAATGTAAAAGTTCATCCCGAATACAATAACTTTGAAGAGGGCGAAATAGTAAATTTCATTTGCCCGATTTGTTATGAAAATCTTGATGCTAAAGAATACGATAAAAATTTAGCCAAGATCATCATGAAGGAAGAAGATGGTAAAGAATCTACCATTGTTTTCTCAAAGATTACCGGAGAAAAATGTACCTACAAAATATACCAGGGCACCATTAGTTCTTATGGTACTGATGCAGAAGGGTACAAAAGCATTTTTGGCGATCTGTTTTAATCCGTGGGATAAGGACTTTCATAAGATTAATCCATTTTCAACAGGAATTATCATAACCTGAAGTATTTCTGGTTTTTAAACAGGAAATCAGGTAAAACATTCTGGTTTTTTTCATATGAGGTGATTATTTTCTGTGGCGGGACATCTTGTCCTGCATTGATCTGTGATCATTTGCTATGATGTTTGCCCAATCAAATGATCTGTACCCGTCCTTGTCAGCCCGGGTTTGTATAATCGCAGTTGATTGATCCTGCAAAAAAATATGGCCATCAAAAATGATGACCATACTTTAAATAATTATGAAGAGCCAAAAAAAATATGGCTGGGATTGCTAATTTACACCGGTGTAGACGTTGTCTTTGTAAATACCGGTTTTTGTCGTTCCATTCGAGGCTGTAAAAGTTCCCTCACCATTAAACTGGCCGTTCTTAAAATTTCCGACATATTTTTCGCCATTCGGGAAATATAAAGATCCATAACCTTCTATTTGGTCGTCTTTAAAGTCACCATAATATTCACGGCCATCAGGATATTTAATGTATCCGTTTCCGTTTTTCAGTCCTTTTTTGAAATTTCCTACATATCTTTCTCCTGTCGGATAGGTAAGCGTACCAAAGCCGCTCACGCTGTCCTCTGTTACCGGGCTGTCATAATTGGCGGGATGGTTTAATACAAATTCAACAGAATTTTTGTTCATAGCAGAAAAATTGCCGTTATTGGCATAGATATTTGCCATGAACAGTCCTGAAAGTAAGACAAAAAAAGAAAATAGCTTTTTCATTGTAAATGAGCATTTTATAAAAACGGGTGCAAAGATAGGCACTATTTTTTACATGACCAAACATTTTTATGAAAATTTTTTTGCGTATGGTATGATGAAAAAAAATCATAATTTTGTCAACCCGTTAAATTCATTTTAGTTCTTTAAGATGTGTTGTGATGAATAAACGGAAGGAATTTTAAAGGGACGTTAGCTCAGTCGGTTCAGAGCGCATGCTTCACACGCATGAGGTCACTGGTTCGAATCCTGTACGTCCCACCAGTTTATAGACCTCACACTACGTGAGGTTTATTAATTTTAAGCCATGCATTAGGATCAATCGGAAAAGTTGAGGGGAGAAAAATAATTTTTTACTTTGCATAAAAAAAGTATGCAAAATAAAAATGAAATAACCTTGGCAAGTTTTGTCCTACCTACAGGAGTATTAGATTATTTTACA
>Ga0209717_1000184_pt1 | contig 79762 bp, 71 predicted proteins | sample AD_UKC048_MetaG_FD_184418 | JGI IMG/M metagenome (GOLD analysis project Ga0209717, IMG submission 184418) | Active sludge microbial communities of municipal wastewater-treating anaerobic digesters from USA - AD_UKC048_MetaG (SPAdes) (version 2) | ecosystem: Engineered > Bioreactor > Anaerobic >...
GTTTTGCTTTTAATTTTAGAAAAGTGGCTTTGGCCGAATCTATAGAAACTTGCTGTTCGAGAATTAATAATACTAAGGTTTCAAATCCTTGTGGTCGTTTAGGAATTGTTGGCAAGCCATATTTTTCAATAATAAGATTGAAAATAGAGTCCTTTTCTGAAAGATATTGAATCGCATTTTCCATATTAGAAATAAAATCCAAAGGAGATTTTTGTGGCAAATTTATTGGCATCGGGCATATTAAGATAATTGCCTCGCCACGAAAAATCGACTCGGAAAAATTTGAAAATATTACCAACACCTGCGCTGTATTCCCAATACACTTTGTCGGGAGCGTTGTACACTAATCCCGAAGCGTTTATGGTTCTATTGTCGTTCGAAACGGTTCCGTAAACCGATTTTACTCCAATGTTTTCGCGCCAATTGAGTTTTCGCATAAAAGGAATTCTAGCAAAAAATCGCCCTTGAAAGTCGTGATCCCAATTCAAAGTTACGTATTGGTCTGCAACAAATTCATAAAATTGAAGGTTGTTGAATGTGTTCGAAATGCTGAAAAGTGATTGATTTCCGGGAACAATACTCATAAGTCCGAGTGGAATATAGCCGAATGTTTTACCCATTTCGACGGTGATATTTGATCTTCCCAAAGGCCCAATTATAATGGGTTGTTTGTAATATAATTGTAATTTTTTATAGTTGAAATCACTCGAAAATAAGTTTTTGAATCCCTGACTGTAAGTAACCAAAAGACTTGTAAAAGGGCTGTCGGTATTATACCTTTCGACACCAAAAGCTATTGGAACTCTATTAGGAGTATATTCGACTTGGAAATTTACTTCGGATTGTTTTACCTGACTTTGGATTGTAGTTTGGGACAAATCGGTGTAATAATCTAAGCTAAATTCGGGCGAAGCGGATATCAATGTGCGATAGGAAACACCTGTTGAAAAAGTTAAGTTTTTTACAGGTTCAATTTCAACTTGAATATTGCTCAAATTGACATTCGTTAGTTTGTTGTTACTCCCAAAAGTCAATAATCCCGAAGAAGCATAATTGCGTCCTACAATATCATTTGTTGTGGTGAGCGATGCGCCAATTTGCTCAATGTCTCTTCGATTTCCTGCGGAGATAATCAAACGGTTTTTTGGTTCCACCATCCATTTACCAGTAACTCCATATTTAAATTTGTCGTCTTTAAAACCATAAGCGACATAGGCTTGTAATCGCCAAGGGTCATTGGGGCTAAAATAGGTTCTGACTCCTGTTCTTAAACGCAATCCTTCGACAGAATTTTGCCCTACTATTGAATAAATTGGGCCGTAATCTAAATTTCCATAATTTATGTAACCGCTATCTAATATCTCGACCAAGCTATACAATTGTTGGAATTTTTTAACAGTTTGCAAAGTGTCTAGCATTTTATAAACGCCTTTTTCGTCTTTAGTTAAATTCTCAAATCTGTTTTCTTCCCAATATTCTTCCGTTTTATTATAGACATCTTTGTCTAGATAATTGACTTCATCTCTATAAAACTTCTCTGGTTTTTCGATATTAAATTTATGATCTCTGTATAAAGAAGTCCTTTTTCCATAAACACCTTTAGATTTCTCTTTCTTGTTCAAAGCAAAATCGGTCATCATGTAATCTTTGGTCATTAGAAAAATGGAATCATTCATAACTTCAAATTCCTGTTCGATATAAATGTCTTTTACCCAGTTAATATTGGCACTTCTTGTAGCGGCCAAATTAATTTTTTTGATAGCAAAAGTCGTGTCACTTACCCAGAAATCACCTTTAAAAGTCAATTCATTTTTTCGCCTTGGATAGAAAACAATGTTAAAACACTTTTTGTTATCGATGTAAGCACTGTCTCTTAAAATATAATTATAAACATCGACTCCCGTTGTAGATAGTGGGCTTGTGAAACTTTTGTCAAAGAAAGTAAGGTGATTGTCATAAATATCGAAATCGGTATATAAATCGTTTACAAAAGCTAAAATTTGCTGATTCCCGTTGAATCCCGAGGTTTTATTGGCTTTTGTTTTGATTTTTACTTTCTTTAATTTGTTGTCGCCATAAACTTCTGACAAGGCCTCATTAATGAAAATAGGCAAGTAGGTTTTTCCTGTTATCTTAGAGGTGTCTACCTGCTTAAAAATGAATTCCATCCCTTTGAATAAATTATTTTTCATATAAGCACTATCGATAGTGTTCATATCAAACTCAATTTTTTCGTATTTTTCTATTTGGTACTGGTCGAACATGTTCAAACCGTTTTTGCGTCTTCTTTCCCAAATTTTTCTAAGAATGTCTAATGCTGGATTGTCTTTTTTTGATGTTTTTCCTCTATATATTACAACTTCATTTAAAGTTTCAATTTCTTTTAATTGAATTTTAAAATTATAGTTGATTGCTTTTTCTAAATCAATTTCGGCGTCAGAATAACCTACTGAAGTAATAATGATTGTTTTATATGTTTTTGGGGATTCTAAATAAAAAACGCCGTCTTCACTAGAAACAACTCCTTCGCTTGAGTTTTTGAAAGCGATATTGGCAAAGGGTATGGGTTTGCTTTGTTTGTCTAAAACTACACCGCTAACTTTGGTTTGTGAAAAAACGGTAGTTGTAAAAGCAGCAAAAAGGAGCAGGAAGTTCAAAAAATTCTTCATCATAATCAAAAAAAAACTTCATCAAACTTAGATTCTGATGAAGTTTCAAATATAGTTGATTTCTGAGATTAGATTTTCTAAAGTGTCTAATTTTCAGAAAAATTTAACAGCTTATTTATTCATTACCTTTTTTACTGCTTTGATAACATCATTAGCATTTGGCAACCATTCTTTTAGCAAAACTGGCGAATAAGGTGCAGGTGTATCAGCTGTAGTGATACGTTGAATTGGCGCATCTAGATAATCGAAAGCTTGTTCTTGAACAATGTATGTGATTTCAGAAGAAACGCTGGCAAAAGGCCAAGCCTCTTCAAGAATTACTAATCTATTAGTCTTTTTAACTGAAGTTAGAATAGTTGCATTATCCATAGGACGAACCGTTCTTAAATCGACAATTTCACAAGAGATTCCTTCTTTGGCTAATTCATCAGCAGCTATAAAGGCTTCTTTAATAATTTTTCCGAAAGAAACGATGGTTACATCAGTTCCCACTCTTTTTACATCGGCAACACCAATTGGAATTGTATATTCTCCTTCAGGAACTTCTCCTTTGTCACCATACATTTGTTCTGATTCCATAAAAATTACAGGATCATTATCACGAATAGCTGATTTCAAAAGCCCTTTGGCATCATATACATTCGATGGAACTACTACTTTTAAACCGGGAGTATTGGCAAACCAATTTTCTAAAGCTTGTGAATGTGTTGCACCTAGTTGTCCCGCAGAAGCTGTTGGTCCACGAAAAACGATTGGAATATTAAATTGTCCTCCAGTCATTTGACGCATTTTGGCAGCATTATTTATAATTTGGTCAATTCCTACCAAACAAAAGTTGAAAGTCATATATTCTACAATCGGTCGGCAACCATTCATCGCAGAACCTACTGCAATTCCAGTAAAACCAAGTTCGGCGATTGGGGTGTCTATAACTCTTTTCTCTCCAAATTCAGCCAACATTCCTTTTGAGGCTTTGTAAGCTCCATTGTATTCAGCAACTTCTTCACCCATTAAATATACGGACTCATCGCGACGCATTTCTTCGCTCATCGCCTCACAAATAGCTTCTCTAAATTGAATCGTTCTCATTGTTTTCATAATGTTCTGTAAATTTCGAACGGCAAAAATAAATATTTTAAATCACTTAAAGGCATATTTTTAGTTTAAAAAATGGAATCCTTTTTTAAAAAATGGGTTTTATTGAATTTAATAAAATCAATAAGGTTAACGAAATCGATATAATTGTAAAAAATATTATGCACGCATAGTATAATATTCAAATTAATATTCTAATTTTGTGCATCAATTTTAGAAAATAAAACACTTAATTATGAAAATATTAGTTTGCATTAGTCACGTTCCTGATACTACTTCAAAGATTAATTTCACTAACAATGACTCTGAATTTGACACCAACGGGGTTCAATTTGTAATCAATCCAAACGATGAATTTGGCTTGACTCGTGCCATTTGGTTTCAAGAACAGCAAGGCGCAGCAATTACTATTGTTAATGTTGGCGGTGCTGAAACCGAACCAACCTTAAGAAAAGCATTAGCTATAGGAGCCAATGATGCCATTCGTGTAAACGCCAATCCAACCGATAGCTTTTTTGTTGCAAAACAACTTGCTGAAGTGATAAAAAATGGTGCTTACGATATTGTTATTGCTGGAAAAGAATCTTTGGATTATAATGGTGGAATGGTGCCAGGAATGATTGCAGGAATTTTGGGATATAATTTTATAAATTGTTGCACCGATTTAACTATTGATGGCTCTAATGTGAAAGCAGTTCGTGAAATTGATGGTGGAAGAGAAACTGTTTCAACCACATTACCTATTATAATTGGTGGTCAAAAGGGATTGGTCGAAGAAAAAGATTTACGTATTCCAAATATGAGAGGAATTATGACAGCTAGAACAAAAACCCTAACCGTTGTTGAACCAGTCGAAGCTTTGGTCAATACTAAAGCTGTTAAATTTGAAAAACCAGCTCCAAAATCAGCAGTAAAACTGATTTCAGCCGATAATATAGACGAATTAATCAATTTATTACACAACGAAGCCAAGGTAATTTAAGAATTGCAGATTGCAGTGTGAAAATCTAAATATTCATCTTACTTCAAAAATCCAAAATCGTTTATTTGAAACACAATATAAATCAAGATTTTAGTTTTCAGATTCTGAAATCAAAAATCAAAAATCAAAAATCATTATGTCAATATTAATATACGCAGAATCAGCAGAAGGGAAATTCAAAAAAGTAGCTTTCGAATTGGCTTCTTATGCCAAAAAAGTAGCGGAATCTTTGGGGTCAACAGTTACAGCTGTAACCATAAACACTGGAGATGTTTCGGAATTATCAAAATACGGAGTCGATAAAGTTTTGAAAGTTACCAACGATAAATTAGCTGGATTTTCGGCAAAAGCGTATGCCGATGTCATCAAACAAGCGGCTCAAAAAGAAAGTGCAAAACTAGTAATACTTTCTTCAACTACAGACAGTATTTACTTAGCTCCATTTGTAGCCGTTTCACTCGAAGCCGGTTTTGCATCAAATGTTGTGGGATTGCCTGTAAGCACTTCGCCTTTTCAAGTTCGAAGAAGCGCTTTTTCAAACAAAGCATTTAATATTACTGAAATCAGTAGTGAAATCAAAATTATTGGTTTAGCTAAAAATTCTTATGGCATTTTCGAAACCACATCCAATTTAGCCGAAGAAAATTTTGAACCAACTATTGGCGACAATGATTTTGGAATTAAAGTAGCCTCTGTAGAAAAAGGTTCAGGGAAAGTTTCTATCGCCGATGCCGATATTGTGGTATCTGGTGGACGTGGTCTAAAAGGTCCGGAAAATTGGGGAATGATCGAAGAGTTAGCCGAAGTTCTTGGAGCTGCAACTGCTTGTTCAAAACCAGTGTCCGATTTAGATTGGAGGCCTCATTCAGAACACGTAGGTCAAACGGGGAAACCAGTTGCCGCAAATTTATATATTGCCGTTGGAATTTCGGGAGCGATTCAGCATATTGCCGGAATCAACTCGTCGAAAGTAAAAGTAGTTATCAATACAGATCCTGAAGCGCCATTTTTCAAAGTTGCCGATTATGGAATTGTTGGAGATGCCTTTGATGTTGTTCCGAAATTAATTGAAAAACTAAAGCTTTTTAAAGAGCAGAATTAAAAATTTTATAATTCTAATACCAAAATAGCTGCCTAAAAATAAGATAATCGTATCTTTGCTTTAGGTAGCTTTTTAGTTCCGCTTTTTTTTGATTAAAATTGCACATTATTTGAATCAAAATTTACATTATATAAACAAGCACATTGTGTTTTTTCTCTTAAAAAAATGAGTTTAGTCAAATTATCAATAAAAGGAATATCTTACAGTCAAACTCAAAATGGAGCTTATGCCTTGATATTGAACGAAGTCGATGGCGACAGGAAATTGCCAATTGTAATAGGTGCCTTCGAAGCTCAATCGATTGCCATTGCTTTGGAAAAAGAAATAAAACCACCCCGTCCTTTGACTCACGATTTATTCAAAAATTTTGCGGATCGTTTCGATATTGTGGTCAAACAAATTATCATTCATAAATTAGTCGATGGCGTTTTTTACTCAAGTATCATTTGCGAAAGAGACAAAATCGAAGAAATAATTGATGCCAGAACGTCGGATGCTATTGCATTAGCTTTGCGATTCAATGCGCCAATCTTTACTTATAAGAACATTCTAGACAAAGCTGGAATTTTCTTAAAATCCAATCCTTTGAATCCCGAAAAAGATTCTCAAGAAATAGATGATGTGCTTTCAAATCCTGAAACTTTCAAACAGAACGAAGAATCCAATCAGTCAGGCTTGACCTATTCTAGACACACTTTGGAACAATTGAACGAATTATTGGAACAAGCTGTTGAACAGGAAGATTATGAAAAAGCCGCCAAAATTAGAGACGAAATTTCAAAAAGATAACAAATTGTTTAATCGGTTAACCGATTAAACAATTAACCGATTAAACCAAGAATGAAACAATATTTAGATTTAGTAAAACACGTTTTAGAAAACGGAAATCAAAAAGGAGACCGAACAGGAACTGGAACAAAAAGTGTTTTTGGTTACCAAATGCGATTTGATTTAGCCGATGGTTTTCCGATGGTGACCACCAAAAAGTTACATCTTAAATCAATAATTTATGAATTGCTTTGGTTCCTGAAAGGCGATACAAATATAAAATATCTTAAAGATAATGGTGTAAAAATCTGGGACGCTTGGGCAGATGAAAAAGGGGATTTAGGCCCGATTTACGGTCACCAATGGCGTAACTGGAACAGCGAAGAAATAGATCAAATTACAGATCTTATCCAAGAACTCAAAACCAATCCCAACAGTCGTAGAATGCTGGTTTCAGCTTGGAATCCGAGTGTTTTGCCAAATACTTCAATATCATTTGCAAAAAATGTAGCCAATAATAAAGCGGCTTTGCCTCCTTGTCACGCTTTTTTTCAATTTTATGTTGCCGACGGAAAATTGTCTTGTCAATTGTATCAAAGAAGTGCCGATATTTTTCTAGGGGTTCCGTTTAACATCGCTTCTTATGCTTTATTAACGATGATGATTGCGCAGGTTTGCGATTTGAAAGTAGGCGAATTCATTCATACTTTTGGTGATGCACATATTTACAACAATCATTTTGAGCAACTCGAATTGCAATTGTCACGAAAACCAAAATCCTTACCAAAAATGATTTTGAATCCTGCCATAAAAGATATTTTCGAATTTACTTTTGAAGATTTTACATTAGAAAATTATGAACCACACGACGCTATAAAAGGAAGTGTTGCGGTCTAATTTCTTGAATATAAATAAAAATAATTTTTATAAAACCCCAAATGCCAACCCCAGTTTCAGAATGTTTGTATTGTCAAAATAACGAAACCTTGCATCATTTAATGATTAAAATTTGTGATTTAGAAGTATCACAATTATTCTTATTCAAAGAACAATCTTATGCAGGTCGCTGCAATGTAGTTTACAAAGATCACGGGGTAGAGTTTCACGAATTGAGCGATGACCAACGCAATACTTTCATGCGGGATGTTGCAAAGACTGCAAAAGCCATTGCTGCTGCATTCAACCCAGATAAAATAAACTATGGTGCTTATGCTGATTCTATTTCACATCTTCACATGCACGTAGTTCCTAAATACAAAGACGGCTATGGTTTTGGTGGCGTTTTCGAAATGAACCCACAAAAAACCACACTATCTGAAACAGAATATTCAGTGGTAATAGAAAAAATAAAAGCTGGATTATAAAATTCGCTTTTGATTGCTACTACACAAAAAACAAAAAATCCGCTTTTCAGCGGATTTTGTATTATGATTAAACTTCTAAAACACCATTCTCAGTGCCAGCAAATTCGTTCCATTTGAAAGAATCCGATTCTGGCTCGTTAATGAAAGCACCATCAATTACATACTTAAATTCATAAGACGCATCTTTTGGTATATCAAAAACACCTTTGAAAGTACCGTTTTTTAATTTTGACAACTCACCTTCAGCTGGATTCCAATTGTTGAAATCTCCTACCACTGATGCGATATTAGCTTCTTTTGCTTCAACCGAAAATGTAACTTTGCAAACCGGTTTTGTTTTTATAAATTGTTTCTTAATTGACATAACTATTTCATTTTTAGAATTATGGGGCAAATGTAAAATAGATATTTGAGCTTTCAATGTTTGAGGTGAAGTTTTATGAGTATGGCAAAATTTTTCACAAAATTAAAATACATTCTTAATTTTAAACTTAATAAATTTATAAATCCAAAATGATAAAACGTTTTCTCTTTTAATATTATTGAATGAAAAATAATGAAATTGCAAAATTATTTTTATCTTTATAATCTAAATCTTGCATTGTGGAAAAAGAACAACACGAACAATACGAATACGCCAGAAAAAGGTTAAAACAAAAAAAAGGACTTTATTTTCATTTTGTCCTACTAATTTTGGGAAGTATATTTATGTTTATTGCCAATCATTTTGCAATTTTTGGAATAACGGCAAATTGGGCTATTTGGGTGATTACATTTTGGTTTTTCCTTTTTGTTTTACATTTTATAAAAGTGTTTATTACGGATCGTTTTATGAATAAAAACTGGGAACGTGACCAAATAGACAGGCTAGTTGGCAAGCAAAAACATAAAATCGACCAATTGCAAAACCAAATAGAAGAAGAATCTTCTAAAAATCCACAATAACAAATGATTATTTTGATTGCGGCTGTTGCCGAAAACAATGCTCTTGGCAAGAACAATGACTTACTTTGGCATTTGCCTAACGATTTCAAACGATTCAAGGAAATTACTTCTGGACATCATATCATTATGGGAAGAAAAACTTTTGAAAGTTTTCCCAAACCGCTTCCAAACCGAACTCACGTGATTATTACTCGACAAAAAAATTATGTTTGCGAGGGTTGTATTGTGGTTCAAGATTTAGAAACAGCACTTTCAATTTGTCCCAAAAACGAAGCTGTTTTTGTTATTGGCGGCGGCGAAATTTACGCTCAATCTATCCATTTTGCGGATCAACTTGACATAACAAGAGTACACCATTCGTTCGAAGCCGATGTTTATTTTCCGGAAATTGACCCCAAAATTTGGGAATTAACTTCGGAGGTATTTAATCCAAAAGACGAGAAACACCAATATGATTTTACTTTTCAAACATTTGTTAGAAAAAATGTAAACAAATAATTCAAATCTGAATTCGCGAATTTTATCAAAACAATAGTTAAAAAATCAGGGAATTTGCTGTTAACTATTCATAATCCGAAAATCTAGTTTACCTTTGCCTCAAATTTTAGAAAATGTCAAAAAATATTACGCCCTATAAGGATTCTACGTTAAGCAAAAAGGAACAAGTCGCCTCAATGTTTGATACTATTTCAGGCAATTATGATAATCTTAATCGGGTTATTTCGTTTGGAATTGATGTTAAATGGCGAAAAAAAGTTTTGCAAATGGTAGCCAATACAAATCCAAAAACCATTTTGGATATTGCAACAGGCACTGGAGATTTGGCAATTTTGATGGCGCAAACTAAGGCCGAAAAGATTATAGGATTAGATATTTCAGCTGGAATGTTGGAAGTGGGAAAGCAAAAAATTCAAGATAAAAACTTATCCAAAAGAATAGAAATGGTTTTGGCTGATTCCGAGAATATGCCTTTTGAAGACCACTATTTTGATGCTATTACTGTAGCTTTTGGCGTAAGGAATTTTGAAAATTTAGAAAAAGGTTTGGCTGAAATTTTAAGAGTTTTGAAGCCAAACGGTATATTTGTTATCCTCGAAACTTCGATTCCAGAAAAAACACCTTACAAGCAAGGCTATACTTTTTATAGCAAAAATATTTTGCCAATCATTGGGAAGTTATTCTCCAAAGACAATGCTGCTTATGGTTATTTGTCCGAATCGGCGGCGGCTTTTCCTTATGGAGAGGCTTTGAACAATATTTTGAAAAAAATTGGGTTTATAGATGTAGTTGCTTTGCCGCAAACATTTGGCGTGGCTACAATTTATTCAGCATCCAAAAAATAAGTATGAGAAAAATAATTGTTTTAATTTTAATACTACTTTCAACAAGTAGTATTGCACAGAAAGCTAATAGGTTATTTGGCAGGGAACCCATTATAAATCTAGAAAATTTTCAACAACAAAGATTGTATTTTGGATTCTTTTTAGGCTTTAACTCTTATGATTTCAAAATAGATTATAAAACGGTTGGCGAAGACATTCAAGTAAAAAAAAATATGGGTTTTAATGTGGGTCTTATCGCTGATTTGAGGCTTCACGAATACGTTAATCTTAGATTTGAACCCGGTTTATATTATACTAAAAGAGACTTGCAATATCCTGAAAGTTATTTCCCAACAACCCCTACGTATTCGGATAAGTTAAGGGAAGTCAACAGTACAAATCTTCATTTTCCGCTTTTACTTAAATTTTCATCACTTAGAACTGGAAATGTTAGGCCTTATTTATTGGGTGGTGTTTCGGCAACTTTAAACCTTTCTAGCAATTCTAAATCGATAGACGATAATTATGAAGACCGTTTTAGAGTAAAAGCTTGGACAACTAATTATGAGTTGGGTTTTGGTATCGATATTTTTTCGGAATATTTTATTTTTTCGCCTTCAATTAGAGGTGTTTTTGGACTAAACGACGAATTAATTCGTGATAATAATCCTGAAAGTCCTTGGACTGGTAACATTGAATCAATGAAAACGAGAGCAGTTTTTATTAATTTTTCTTTCCACTAAAGATAAGTTTTTAGTGTTTTATCGAAAGTTTTCATAGATGAACTTTTTAAGACAATCTTCTAAACTCACTCAAAACAATAGCAGTCGCAGTAGCTACATTCAAACTTTCGGTTTTTTGAAGGGTTCCGAAACGAGGAATTGTAAGTCTGTTTTTGATTAATTTTTCAATTTCAGGTGAAATTCCGTTGGCTTCATTGCCCATAATAATAATTCCTTCTTGAGGCAAATTAGTTTTATAAATGGTAGTTCCATCCATAAAAGTACCGAAAATAGGTAAATTTGTTTGCGCAATAAAAGGTTCTAAATCAATATAATTTACGTTGACTCTTGCGATAGAACCCATCGTGGCTTGAACCACTTTTGGATTGTAAATATCAACTGTTTCTTTGGAACAAATGATTTGGTTAATGCCAAACCAATCGCATAATCGCAAAATGGTTCCTAAATTACCTGGATCACGAATGGCATCGAGCGCTAGAATTAATCCAGATTCTATTATTTTTTTTTCGTTAGGAATTTTAAATACTGCTAAACAAGTATTTGCTGTTGCCAATGCAGTGATTTTTTTTAAATCATTCGGGTCAATAATTACTTTTTTATCGTTTGAAACTTCCTGAAAATCGTTTTGAGTGGTGTACAAATGAATTAATTCATAATTTGATTCTAATAATTCTTGAATCACTTTTATACCTTCAGCAAAAAATAATTGATGGGCAAATCTTTGTTTTTTTTGTTGTAAACTCGTAATAAGCTTTATTTGGTTTTTACTAAGCATAAAAAAATGTACTTTTGAATTAAATATCTCTTAGCACTTGAAAAAGATTAGCACAAAAATAGCAACATTTATTGTAATTGGAATAATTATCTCGGCTTGTGATGCCGAAAAACGAGTTCCAAACGGCAAACAACGACTTACTAAAAATGAAATTTTAGTAAATGGCAAAGCCTCAAAGAGCGAAGATATTACCAATCAGTTGTATCAGAAACCCAACTCAACGTTTCTGGGGTATAATTTGCGATTGAATTTATTTAATCTTGCTACCCCAAATCCTGATTCTGTTTATCAAGCTAAATTTACAAATCACCCCGAAAAATACGAAAGAATGTCTAAATGGTTATCTGCAAAACAAGTAGATCGTTTGGGGCAATCTTTTTGGTATAAAGGAATTGATGATTTTTTAAAGAAAACAGGTGAACCTCCAGTAATTGTTGATACATTAAGAACGAGCAAATCTATTTCGAAAATTAAATACTTTTATTTTAACAAAGGTTTTTTTGATGTAAAAGCAAGCTACAAATTGGATAGTCTCAGCGCCAAAAAAGCTAAAATAAAATATATTATTACAACTAACACTCCTTTTTCGATAGATACATTATCCACTAAAATTGAAACACCAGCTCTTGATTCATTATATCAAACCAGGATTTCTAATTCTTTTATAAAATCGGGGAAACAATATAATACTCAAGATTTTGAGGATGAAAAAGAACGTATTACTACACATTTTAGGAATCAAGGAGTATATAATTTTCAACCTAATTATGTGACTTTCAATTTAGACACCCTAAACAATAACAAAAAAGTAAATGTCAATTTAATTATCAACGATTATTCTTTTCAAGAAAAGGACAGTGCAAAAACGGAGCCTTTCAAGATATACAAAATAAGCGATGTAAATATTTATACGGATTATTCAGCTACTAATAATAGCAATGTATTTGCTGATAGTACAACCTATAATAATTTTAATTTGTACAGTCATTCTAAGTTGAAATACAAACCAAAGGCGATAACCGATGCGGTTTTTATAACCAAAGGAAGTTTATTTGCCGATTTCAGAACCGTTTTGACTACTAGATACCTGAACAACTTGAAAATTTTCAATTATCCTACTATACTTTATAAAGTAGATGAAAGAGATTCGACAGCAAATTCTTTAATTGCAAATGTATATTTGTCACCTCGAAAAAAATACAGTTTAGGAACTACTTTTGATGTCACACATTCAAATATTCAAGATGTAGGAATTGCGGGAAGTGTTTCAGAAACCATAAGAAACGTATTTAATGGTGCCGAAACACTAGAACTTTCGGCCAGGGGAAACATTGGTTCATCTAAAGATTTGGCTAATCCAGAAAGCAAGTTTTTTAATGTATCTGAATATGGAATAGATTTAAAATTGAACATTCCTCGAATTTGGTTTCCATTTCCAACTGAAAAAATAATCCCAAAAAGTATGATCCCTTCGACATTGGTATCCACGGGGATGTCCAATCAAAAAAATATCGGTCTTGACAAACAAAATGTTACTAGTGTATTAGCTTATAATTGGACACCAACAAGGAATAATACAGCACGATTTGATTTATTTAACATTCAATATGTCCGAAACCTAAACCCAGAAAATTATTTCAACGTGTATGAGTCTTCCTATGCTGAGTTGAATGATTTAGCCAAAACATATAATACAAATTCAGAATATGTGGATACTGATACGGGTGATTTAATAATTGAAGAAGGAACATCAGGTTTTACTAATGATGTTTTGACTGGGGTAATAACCGTTCCAGAACCTGATTATTCAGAAATAAGCAGTATCGAAGAACGAAGAATACGACTTACCGAAAACGACTTTATACTTTCTACAAGTTATTCTTTTTCAAAAACAACTAAAACAGATTTAAAAGACAATACTTTTTATCAATTTAGAACAAAAATTGAATCGGCGGGTTCTCTTTTATCTTTGGTTTCCAATGCAGCAAACTTGCCTAGAAATCAAAACGGGAATTATGAAGTTTTCAACTTAGAATATTCCGAATATGTCAAAACCGAATTCGATTATATAAAATATTGGGATCTTTCTAAAGAAAAAGTAATAGCTGTTCGATCCTTTTTTGGCATTGCTATTCCATACGGTAATTCAAACAATATTCCTTTTTCAAGGAGTTATTTTGCTGGAGGTTCAAATGACAATAGAGCTTGGGAACCCTATCGATTAGGGCCAGGAAGTACAGGAGCGGTAAATGATTACAACGAGGCAAATATGAAAATTGCTTTGAGTGCTGAGTTTAGATTCAAAATATTAGGAAGTGTAAAAGGTGCTCTTTTTGCCGATGCTGGCAACATTTGGAATGTATTTGACAACATTACAGATATAAGAGCCACTTTCGATGGTATTGCAGATTTGAAAGAAATAGCATTAGGCACAGGTTTTGGACTTCGCTATGACTTAGATTTTTTCGTAGTACGATTCGATTTAGGATTTAAAACCTTCAATCCAGCTAATGAAATGGGTAAACGATGGTTTTACGATTACGATTTCGGACATTCTGTTTTTAATTTTGGCATAAATTATCCGTTCTAATACTAATTAATTCTTATTTTTGCTAACTGAAATACAACTTATAAAAACAATTTAAACAATTTACAATGGCACACAATATTAAACCAGGCGTAGCTACAGGAGATCAAGTACAAGAAATTTTCAATTATGCAAAAGAAAAAGGATTTGCATTACCTGCAGTAAACGTTATAGGTTCAAGCACAATAAACGGAGTTTTAGAAACCGCAGCTAAATTAAATGCACCAGTTATAATTCAATTTTCGAATGGTGGAGCACAATTTAACGCTGGAAAAGGACTTTCTAATGTAGGCGAAAAAGCTGCAATCGCAGGAGCAATCGCAGGAGCAAAACACATTCATACATTAGCCGAAGCTTATGGAGCAACAGTAATTTTACACACAGACCACTGTGCAAAAAAATTATTGCCTTGGATTGATGGATTACTAGATGCATCAGAAGTAAATTTTGCAGCTACAGGAAAACCATTGTTTTCATCACATATGATCGACTTATCTGAAGAGCCAATTGAAGAAAATATCAAAATTTGTTCTGAATATTTGACAAGAATGAGCAAAATGGGAATGACATTGGAAATCGAACTTGGAATCACTGGTGGGGAAGAAGATGGTGTTGATAACTCTGACGTTGATAGCTCAAAACTATATACTCAACCTTCTGAAGTTTCTTATGCTTACGAAGAATTATCAAAAGTAAGCCCACGTTTTACAATTGCAGCTTCTTTTGGAAACGTTCACGGTGTTTACAAACCAGGGAACGTAAAATTGACTCCAAAAATCTTGAAAAACTCTCAAGATTATGTTCAAAATAAATTCAACACAGGTCACAATCCAGTTGATTTTGTTTTCCACGGCGGATCAGGTTCTACACTTGAAGAAATTAGAGAAGGAATTAGTTATGGTGTAATCAAAATGAATATTGATACCGACTTACAATTTGCTTTTGCAGAAGGCATTCGTGACTTTATGGTAAATAACATTGATTATCTAAAAACTCAAATCGGAAACCCAACGGGAGCTGATGCTCCAAACAAAAAATATTACGATCCAAGAAAATGGTTGCGTGAAGGAGAAGTGACTTTCAATGCAAGACTCGAACAAGCGTTTGCTGACTTGAATAATGTAAATACACTTTAAATTTAGATTTTAGATTTTAGATTTTAGATTCCCTTGTGAAATCTAAAATCTAAAATCTACAATCTGTAATCTGAAATAAACATGGCTTGGTTTAAAAGAACAGAAAAAGGAATTACTACGGCTACCGAAGACAAAATGGATATTCCAAAAGGGCTTTGGTACAAGTCACCTACGGGTAAGGTTATCGATTCAGAGGAATTAGCTCGCAACCTTTATGTAAGTCCAGAAGATGGATTTCACGTAAGAATTGGAAGCAAAGAATATTTCGAAATATTGTTTGATAACAACGAGTTTAAGGAATTGGATGCAAAAATGACTTCTAAGGATACGTTACATTTTGTGGATACCAAAAAATATTCTGATAGATTGAAAGACACTATTGCTAAAACCAAATTAAATGATGCGGTTCGAACAGGAGTTGGAAAATCAAAAGGAAAAGATTTGGTAGTTTGCTGTATGGATTTTGCTTTTATTGGCGGTTCTATTGGTGGAGTTGTGGGCGAAAAAATAGCTCGTGGAATAGATTATTCTATCAAAAATAACATTCCGTTTGTGATGATTTCAAAATCGGGTGGAGCAAGAATGATGGAAGCGGCTTATTCGTTGATGCAATTAGCAAAAACCTCTGCAAAACTAGCCCAATTAGCCGAAGCAAAAATTCCTTATATTTCTTTGTGTACCGACCCAACAACGGGAGGAACAACAGCTTCTTATGCGATGCTTGGCGATATCAATATTTCGGAACCAGGAGCATTAATAGGCTTTGCTGGACCAAGAGTTGTAAAAGACACTACAGGGAAAGATTTGCCAGAAGGTTTTCAAACAGCCGAATTTGTTCTTGAACATGGATTTTTAGATTTCATTACACCAAGAAAGGAATTGAAAGATGCTATTAATCTCTACATCGATTTGATTCAGAATATTGACGTTAGATAGGTTTCATAAGCCTATAAATACCAACAAAAAACCCTGACAATTTATTTTGTCAGGGTTTTTTCTTTGTGAACTTTGCGTATTTCTTTGTGAATTTTGCGGTTCAGTTTTACAATCCAAAAGCAGCTTTAACTTGATCTACAAAATCTAATTTCTCCCAAGTAAACAGTTCCACAGTTAAGGTTTTTTCAATTCCACCTGGAGCCGAAAAAGTTTTGGTAACTGTTTCTGGTTTACGACCCATGTGTCCATAAGCAGCAGTTTCGCTATAAATAGGGTTTCTCAATTTCAGACGTTGTTCAATAAAATAAGGACGCATATCAAAAATAGCTTCTACTTTTTTGGCAATTTCACCATTGGTCAAATTTACTTTCGAAGTTCCGTAAGTGTCAACAAAAATCCCCATCGGTTGTGCAACGCCAATTGCATACGAAACTTGAACTAAAATCTCGTCGGCAACACCAGCTGCAACAAGGTTTTTAGCAATGTGACGTGTGGCATAAGCAGCACTTCTATCGACTTTACTTGGGTCTTTTCCTGAGAAAGCACCACCTCCGTGAGCTCCTTTTCCTCCGTAAGTATCCACAATAATTTTTCTTCCTGTCAATCCAGTATCTCCGTGAGGGCCACCAATTACAAATTTCCCAGTTGGGTTAATGTGATAGGTGATTTTATCATTGAATAAATGTGCATATTGAGGATATTTAGCTTTTATTCTAGGAATTAAAATAGAAACTAAATCACTTTTTATTTTTGCCAACATTTCGGCTTCTGGTGCGAAATCGTCGTGTTGAGTCGAAATTACTATCGCATCAATTCGTTGTGGTTTGTTATCATCTGAATATTCTAAAGTTACTTGTGATTTAGCATCAGGACGTAAATAAGTGATTTCAGAATTTTCTCTTCTAATATTCGCCAATTCAATTAGTAATGCGTGAGCAATATCCAAAGCAAGAGGCATATAGTTTTCAGTTTCATTGGTAGCATAACCAAACATCATTCCTTGGTCTCCAGCTCCTTGATCTTCTGGTTTTGCTCTTTCAACACCTTGATTAATATCGGCAGATTGTTCGTGAATAGCCGAAAGAACACCACAAGAATTAGCTTCGAACATATATTCGCTTTTGGTGTATCCAATTTTTTTGATGACATCTCTTGCAATAGTTTGAACGTCTAAATAAGTATTCGATTTCACTTCGCCAGCAAGAATAACCTGTCCAGTAGTTACCAATGTTTCACAAGCTACTTTCGACTCAGGGTCAAAAGCCAAGAAATTATCAATTAATGCATCTGAAATTTGATCAGCTACTTTGTCTGGATGTCCTTCACTCACAGATTCTGACGTAAATAAATAAGCCATAATAATTTAATTTTAAAGTTAAACGAGGAAGAAAAAACAATTGCAGGGAATACTAAAGGAGAGTTTCTGCTTTAGCATTTTTTTAACGAGGTTGCAATCAGTTCAAATTTCTCCTCTAATATTCGAGTGCAAATGTATGAAACCAAATTGAATTCCAAATTAATCTTCACTTTTTTTTGATGATGAAATTAAAAACATCAATTGTTGAATTAGTAAAGATTATGAATTTTTATGTTATTTTTTTTAAATTGTTTGGATTTCTAAATAAAATTTTAGACATTTGTCAAACAAAAGAAAAAAAATGAAATTTAATGTTTGCAATATTTCAAAGTCGATGCAGGAAAAATCCTGTGGGTCGTTTATTGCTTAATTTTTAAATCAAAATTATATAGCAAAAGCCTCCCACAAAACGGGAGGCTTTTTTTTTGAATTATATTAAAACTAAATGATACTTATTATGAACAATTTACAACAAAAACAAATGAGCAAATGCAATGTCAAATCGATGATTTGTGCAATGTCTATGAAGTTTATGTGCGTCTGTTGATTCCGAAAGTATAAGTTATAACAAAACTTAAAACCCTTTTGGATACCTGTCTAAAAGGGTTTTTTGTTTTTAAGTTCAGATTCAAAGAGATATTTCAAAAACAAAAAAATAAAATCAACTGAAACGATTCAGTTTAAATCTAAAATAAATAAAAATTAAAAAATTATGAGCACTCCAAAATTCGCAACAAACGCATTACACGCAGGACACGACGTTACTAAAACAGCAGGAACAAGAGCGGTACCCATTTATCAAACAAGTTCTTATGTATTTAATAATTCGGATCATGCCGCCAATTTATTTGGACTTGCCGAAGCGGGATTTATATATACCAGATTAAATAATCCAACAAACGATATTCTAGAACAACGATTAGCCGCTCTCGAAGGCGGAATTGCCGCAGTAGTTACTGCATCAGGAACGGCTGCCATTGCCACTTCATTGTTGGTTTTGCTAAAAACTGGCGATCATATTGTAGCTTCCAATAGTTTATATGGCGGAACCTACAATTTATTGAGCGCTACTTTGCCAAGATTAGGAATCACAACCACGTTTGTAGATCCATCTGATGCTAGCAATTTTACCAAAGCCGCTAATGAAAACACTAAAGTATTCTTTGCAGAAAGTTTAGGAAATCCAAAATTAGATGTCTTGGATTTGAAAGCGATTGCAGCCGAAGCCAAAGCGTTTAAAGTTCCATTCATTGTAGATAATACGGTTCCTTCGCCTTATTTGCTTAACCCAATAGAGCACGGAGCCAATATTGTGATTCATTCCTTGACCAAATATATTGCAGGAAACGGAACGTCACTTGGAGGAGCAGTTATCGATGCAGGAACTTTCGATTGGAGCAGTGGAAAATTTCCTGAATTTACCGAACCCTCGGCCAGCTATCACGGATTAATTTATCACGAAGCTTTAGGAAATGCCGCTTTTATCGCTAAAGTTCGTATCGAAGGTTTACGAGATTATGGTGCAGCTTTGAGTCCATTTAATGCTTTTCAAATTATTCAGGGATTAGAAACTTTACCAGTTCGCGTCAAGAAGCACAGCGAAAATGGATTGGAATTGGCACAATGGTTAGAGAGTCAAGATGAAGTGGCTTGGGTCAATTATCCAGGTTTAAAGTCCAGTAAATATTACGATTTGGCAACACAATATTTACCTAAAGGGCAAAACGGTTTGCTAACTTTCGGCCTTAAAGGAGGGTTCGAAGCAGCCAAGAAAGTAGCAGATGAAACAAAGCTATTTTCGCTTTTGGCCAACATTGGAGACACAAAATCTTTGATTATCCATCCGGCGAGTACCACGCATCAGCAGTTGTCAGATGCAGAGCAGGTCGCAACGGGAGTTACCAAGGATTTAATCAGACTCTCGGTTGGATTGGAAGACATCGAGGACTTGAAAGCCGATTTAAAGGCCGTTTTCGAAAATTTAAAAGTATAAAAAGAACATATTTGAACTTAGGAAAACCGAATTCAATATGTTTAAAAAAAATAAAAAGTAACATCTAAAAATAAACATTATGAAAACTCTAAAATATATAACAAACACATTAACTCAGTTTTTCGAAAGTTTGAATAGTAAAACAAAAACAAATACTGAAAATACTGATGATTTTGAATTTACATACCCAAAATTTGGAATCAATTTAAACCAAAGTTCAGATTCTAATAAAGCACCAAAATCTTTGTTGACGCAAATGTATTCTGAAGAAAATGAAACCCTTTTTATCTGATGAAAATTGGAATAGAAACGGGAATAAAACTAGTAAAGGAAAGAGTCTTTTTATAGGCTCTTTTCGATGCTGTTTTTAATTTTAATAAAAAACCAAGCAACTTAAAATTTGGTTGTTTAAAAAAATAGTAGTTAATTTGCCTAAATAAGTTCAAAAACGTACTGAAATGTTATAAAGAAAGCTCGAGGGAATAGACCCGATGAAAGCTTAGCAACCCTTTGAAAAACAAGAAGGTGCTACATTCTATCCCGATTAATTGGGAAAAGATAACAACAAGAAATCGCCTAGTTTACTTCTAGCTTTCTTTCTAATATTTCCAGACACAAATCAAAAAATCTTAAAAGATTTGAAAATTGGAAAATAAACCAACAACAATTAAATTACAAAATTTCACCACCGAAAGTGGCGTATTTATTCCTTCCATAAACTTAAGTTATCAAGTTTTTGGTCAAGTTTTGAATACAGCTCCAATCGTTTTGGTAAATCACGCTTTGACCGGAAATTCCCAAGTGGTTGGCGAAAATGGTTGGTGGAATAACCTTATTGGCGAAAATAAAACCATCGATACCAATAAATACACCATTTTAGCTTTCAACGTTCCGGGAAATGGATTCGATAAAACGTATATCGAAAATTATTTGGATTTTACGGCTCGTGATGTTGCCAGACTTTTCTTGGAAGGCATTCGATTTCTGAAAGTTAAAGAATTATTCGCCCTTATTGGAGGATCTGTAGGTGGCGGAATTGCTTGGGAAATGGTTGCTTTGGAACCAAAACTGACCCATAATTTTTTCCCGATTGCTTCCGATTGGAAATCGACTGATTGGTTGATTGCCAATTGTTATTTGCAAGAAAAAATTCTTTGCAATTCGTCAAAACCTATCGAAGATGCCCGAATTCACGCGATGTTGTGTTACAGAACGCCAGAATCTTTCAAGGAAAAATTTCAAAGAACTTCGACTGATTCAACCGATTCTTTTCAAGTGGAAAGTTGGCTGAATCATCACGGCGAAAAATTGCAAAAACGGTTTCAGCTTTCGGCTTACAAAATGATGAATCAATTGCTTAAAACCATTGATATCACTAGAGGAAGAAAGTCTTTCGAAGATATAATTTCCGAAGTTGATGCCAACATTTATATCATCGGAATCAATTCTGATTTGTTTTTTACGGCCAATGAAAATAAAGAAACCTACCACGAAATCAAAAAATTCAAGCACAATGTTTTTTATAGCGAAATTGAATCGCAACATGGGCACGACGCTTTTTTAATGGAATACGAACAATTGAACAATTTACTGGATGTTGTTTTTAAAAATAAAAAAAATAAGATGAAAATATTAAAATTTGGCGGAAAATCATTGGCCAACGGAGAAGGAATAAACAAGGTTTTAGATATTATTATCGATAAAAAAAGAAGAAGTGAAAACATTGCCGTTGTCGTTTCAGCTAGAGGAAATGCAACCGATGAATTGGAAGATATTTTGACCATTGCCGCTAAAAACGGTAACTACAAACCCTTGTTAGAAAGTTTCAAAAGCTATCAGCAAGACGGTTATCAGGTAGATTTTTCGGAAGAATTTGCTGTTTTGGACAAGCTTTTCGAAGGTGTTAGCTTAATTGGCGATTACAGCGAAAAAATAAAAGACCAAGTTTTGTCGCAAGGAGAAGTAATTTCGGCAAAATTAATCACAGCAGTTTTGCAAGAAAAAGGTATTGCGGCTCGTTTTGCTGATACCAGAGAATTGATAAAAACCGATTCAAATTTTGGTGATGCGCAACCCATCGAGCAAATTTCTAAGAAAAATGTAGCCAATTATTTCAAGGAAAATCACGATACTGTAAACATAATCACAGGTTTTATTGGGTCTAACAACAATGGCGACACAACGACTTTAGGTAGAAACGGTAGCAATTACACGGCTTCTTTAATTGCCAATTATGTTGATGCCGAAGAGTTGCAAAACTACACTCACGTGGATGGAATTTACACAGCCAACCCAGATTTAGTGCCTGATGCCAAAAAAATTGATCGTTTGTCTTTTAACGAAGCCAACGAAATTGCCAATTTTGGAGCCACAATTTTGCACGCCAAAACCATTATACCTCTGTTGGAAAAAAATATTCCGTTACGAATTTTGAATACTTTCAATCACGAAAATCAAGGAACCTTAATCACTTCAAAATCGAATAAGGAAGGAATCAAAACACTTTCAGTTCTCGAAAATGTAGCTTTGGTCAACCTTGAAGGTAGAGGATTATTAGGAAAAACAGGAGTCGATGCTCGAATTTTTAAAGTAATGGGCGACAATGACATTAGTGTGAGCATCATTTCGCAAGGTTCTTCCGAAAGAGGAATTGGTCTTGTGGTGAACTCCAATCAAGCGACTAAAGCAATGATTCAATTGGAGAAAGAATTCGAAAATGACTTCTATTCAAAAGACGTAAACAAAATTTCGATTACTGATGATGTTTCGGTGATTTCGATTATTGGTCAGGATTTGAGTACTTTCCATAAACCTTACACTTCTTTGATAAAAAACAAGGTTGTGCCTATTCTTTTCAACAACACCGTAACGGGGAAAAACGTGAGTTTGGTGGTTAAAAAATCAGAACTAGGTAAAGCTTTGAACGTGATTCACGGAGAAATTTTCGGCGTTTCCAAGAAAATAAATATTGCCATTTTCGGTCACGGATTAGTTGGTGGAACATTGATTAATCAAATTTTGGAATCGGCTGCAACTATCGAAAAAAGAAAAGATATTAAGTTGAATGTTTTTGCGATTGCGAATTCCAAGAATTTGTTGTTGAACAAAAACGGAGTTTCTCCGAATTGGAAAAACGAGATTCAAACCAATGGTTTTTCATATACAATTGATGATGTCATTGCTTTTGCCAATGAAAATAATATGGAAAATTTGATTGCCATCGACAATACGGCAAGTGCTACTTTTGTTGAGAATTACTTAAAATTGGCGGAAAACAGTTTCGATTTGATTTCTTCGAATAAAGTGGCAAATACCTTGAGTTATAAATTCTACAAAGACTTGCGAAAAGTATTGGCAGAAAATCAAAAGAATTATTTGTACGAAACCAATGTTGGCGCAGGTTTGCCATTAATTGATACCATAAAATTATTGCATCTTTCAGGTGAAAACATCACCAAAATTAAAGGTGTTTTCTCAGGAACGTTGAGTTATTTATTCAATAATTTCTCTGCCAAAGATGTTCCGTTTAGCGAAATCTTGAAAGAAGCCATCGATAACGGTTACACCGAACCCGATCCAAGAGAAGATTTATGCGGAAATGATGTGGGTAGAAAATTATTAATTTTGGCTAGAGAATTGGATTTGCAAAATGAATTCGAAGAAATCAGCATTCAAAACCTAATTCCAGAACATTTACGTGAAGGAAACGTTACCGATTTCTTGAATAAATTAAAAGAATTCGACCCAATTTATACCAAAATAAAAGAAGACCAAGAACCCAATCACGTTTTGAGATACATTGGTGAATTGTCGGGAGATTTACAAAATGACAAAGGAAATTTGGAAGTAAAATTAGTTTCCGTACCTTCGGATACCGCTTTGGGTGGATTGAAAGGTTCTGATTCTTTCTTCGAAATTTACACAGAATCCTACGGAGACAGACCAATCGTAATTCAAGGTGCTGGCGCAGGTTCGGCAGTTACGGCGAGAGGTGTTTTTGGAGATTTATTGAGATTGTCGGATAAAGGGTAAAATTCCCTCCCGACCTTCCGAAGGGGGGACTTTTAGAGACTAAATTTTAATGTAATGATTAACAACTATTTATTTCGTGCTATTAGATTAAGGAAAATAGTATTTTCTTTTCTGTTATTGCTTTTTATTTCTTGTAATAATAGTAATGTTGAGGTTGAAAAAGGATTTAAAAAAATTGAAAATGTTATAGATAGAGATGAATTAATAAAGAGCATTGTTCCTAATAAAAAAATAGTTTATTGGGAATATGTGAGAGTTAGACTTGGATTGAAAAAAGGAACAGAAATAAGAGTAAAGCATTCTTTAGGTGATTCTTTAATTAAAAAGAAATACAATATTGATTATCCTAAAAAAGGTTTAACAAGAGGTGAGTTTATTAGTTATACATTTATAACTTACATTGATAACGAAGGAGTAAAATATGTAACAACTGAAAAAGGACTGATTGATTTTATTGGTAAAATAGATAATGCAAAAGAAGCTGCTTTGATTATATCTTATAAAAAAGATTTGTGGATTGATAATGATGATATAAGAGGAGGTGCTTACAAGGAAGTAAAATATGGCTTTGAGTTATATATGATGAAATATTATAATTGTCCAATAAAAAAAGAATCGTTTAAAGTTGAAATTGATACAAATGGAAACTTTAAGTATAAAAGTAATGGCCTATATTATAAATCTAAAGATTGTATAACGACTTAAATTTTTGTAACAAATAATAAAGTAAAAACAACAACGCTCCAGTTTCGGCTCCCCTCTCATTTGGAGAGGGGCTGGGGGAGAGGAAAAAATAAAAAATGAAAATAACATTAAACAGAGTAAACGAAAACTTCCACTTTGAATTGAAAAACGAGCGTGGACATATAGTAAATGTAGATGCGCGTCCAGATTTTGGAGGTAATGATATGGGACCAAGTCCAATGGAATTAATCTTGATGGGCGTGGCAGGTTGCAGCGGAATTGATATGATTTCGATTCTGAAAAAGCAACGTCAGGAAATCACTTCTTTCAAAGCTGATGTCGAAGGCGTGAGGGAGGAAGTAGGTGATGCCAAACCCTTCAAAAATATTTATGTGGTTTTTTATCTAGAAGGAAATATCAAAGAAGATAGAGCATTAAAAGCAGCACAATTATCTTTCGAAAAATATTGTTCCGTTGCCAAAACAGTTGAGCCTACTGCAACGATACATTACAAAGTAGTTTTGAACGGGGTAGAATTAGCCAAAATCTAAATTCATCTCTTTTGAACTTTAAATACTAAAAGGTTTTTTTATTAGAAACCCGCAAAAAAAAACTTTGTGAATCTCTGTGTTTTCTTTGCGAATCTTCGTGAAATAACTTTAAAATAAACAAAAATGAACGAACAAGAATTCGGGTTCGAAACCCAAGCCATACGCAATCAATTAGAAAGAACACAATATTTAGAGCATTCCGTGCCTTTGTACTTAACTTCTAGTTTTATATTTGAAGATGCCGAAGATATGCGTGCTTCCTTTGCTGACGAAAAAGATAGAAATATTTACAGCCGTTACAGCAATCCGAACAACAACGAATTTGTGGACAAAGTGTGCCAAATGGAAGGTGCTGCTTCTGGTTTTGCTTTTGCTTCTGGAATGGCAGCTGTATATTCTACCTTGGCGGCTTTGTTGAATTCGGGCGATCATATCGTTTCGGCAGGAAGTGTTTTTGGGGCAACGCATTCATTGTTTATCAATTATTTTCCAAAATGGGGCATCGAAACGACCTATTTCGATATCAATAAACCCAAAACGATTGAAAGTTGTATCAAACCCAACACCAAAATTCTTTTTGCCGAATCGCCTACTAATCCAGCGGTTGATATTATCGATTTGGAGCTTTTGGGGACTATTGCCAAAAAACACAATTTGATTTTGATCATCGACAACTGCTTTGCCACGCCTTATTTACAACAACCTATTAAGTGGGGAGCACATTTGGTAGTACATTCAGCGACCAAATTGATGGATGGTCAAGGTAGAGTTCTTGGCGGAATAACGGTAGGTGATGCTGAATTGATTCAAAAAATCTATTTGTTTTCACGATTGACAGGGCCTTCTTTATCGCCTTTTAATGCTTGGGTATTGTCCAAAAGTTTAGAAACATTGGCCATTCGATTAGACAGACATTGCGAAAACGCCTTGAAAGTGGCCGAGTTTTTAGAGCAACATCCCAACGTAAATAAGGTAAAATACCCGTTCTTGAAATCGCATCCTCAATATGAAATTGCCCAAAAACAAATGAAATCGGGTGGCAATATTGTAGCTTTCGAAATCAAAGGAGGCATTGAAGCCGGAAGAGCTTTTTTAGATAAAATAAAACTCTGTTCGCTATCTCCAAATTTAGGAGATACCAGAACGATTGTTACACATCCAGCTTCTACAACGCATAGTAAATTGACTACCGAAGAACGTTTGGCAGTAAGTATTACCGATGGTTTGGTGCGTGTTTCGGTAGGATTAGAAACCGTGAAAGATGTGATTAAGGATTTGGAGCAAGCATTGGCTTAAAAAATTATAATTATTGATTCATACATTGTCCCACCGGTTTTGGTCGTGGGTTATCAAGTTGACCGGTTTATAACATATTATGGGAGAAGAATTCATTACATTTCGAAGATTTAACGATGAAAATTCTGCATCAGAGCTGGAAGAATTCTTCAAAGAAAAAAAAATAGAATATTTACTCGAAGATAATTCTTTGAGTTTCGACCCTACTTTTGCAAATAATGGATTTGGAAAAGAATTTTGCATTAAACTTAAACAAAGTGATTTCGAAAAAGTTAATTTTCTTTTGATTGAAAAAGAGGAAAAAGAAAACGTCGTGATTGACGAGGATTACTATTTGTTAAGTTTTTCCGATGATGAATTATTGGAGTTAATTGCAGCCAGTGATGAATGGAGTCCATTTGATGTTTCTTTGGCAGAAAAATTATTGAAAGAAAGAGGAAAAGAAATTACTCAAGAAGAAATTGAAAAAATAAAAACGAATAGAATTGTTGAAGTTTCAAGACCTGAAGAAAGTCAAAAAACGTATATAATTATTGGTTATATCACTGCAGTTTTAGGCGGTTTTTTAGGTATTTTTATCGGTTGGCATTTGTTAACATTCAAAAAAACATTGCCAAATGGAAATAGAATTTATGCTTATTCGGATAATGATAGGAAACAAGGAAATCGTATTTTAATAATAGGTGGATTTTTTTTAGTAATTTGGCTATTATTTAGGTTTCTAAAATAATTCAAATTTTAGTAAAATGCTCTCAAAAAAAACAAAATACGGAATCAAAGCACTGACTTTCTTGGCTCGCCAGAAAGACAACTCTCCTGTGCAAATTGCTGAAATTGCTAAAGCGGAACATATTTCGCTAAAATTTTTAGAAAGTATTTTGTTGCTTCTGCGTCATTCTGGGTTTTTGGGTGCCAAAAAAGGAAAAGGCGGAGGCTACTATCTCATCAAAGAACCCAAAGACATCAATATGGCCAAAGTCTATCGCATTCTTGAAGGACCCATTGCTTTGTTGCCCTGCGCTAGCCACAATTTTTATGAAAAATGCGATGATTGTACCGACGAATCTATTTGTGCTGTTCGTAAACTAATGATGGAAGTACGGGACAATACTTTGATGATTTTAGAAAATAACACCCTGGCAGACATTGCATTTTAACTCTTAATTTTTTTTTAATATTATTTTGTTATTTAGAATAAAGTCGTATTTTTGCGCACTAATCTACAAAACCGATAGGGTAATAGATTTAATAATATAATTTTTATATCGATGAGTGTATCAATAGTTAATACTTTATTAGAAAAAACCAAAGAATTTTCCATCAAGGAAACTTTGGCATTTTTGGCTAATGAATATCAAGGAAAAGTGGTTTTTTCGACTTCTTTCGGACAAGAAGATCAGGTGATTACGGCTTTGATAGCTAAAGACGATTTGCCTATTACCATTTTTACTTTGGATACAGGACGTTTGTTTCAAGAAACTTATGATGTTTTTCATAAGACCTTGAAAAAATATAAAAAAGAAATCAAAGTATATTTTCCAGAAGCTTCGGCAGTAGAAAATTTGTTGGAAACAAAAGGACCAAACAGTTTCTACGATTCAGTCGAAAACAGAAAAGAATGTTGTTTTATTCGAAAAGTAGCGCCATTGACTAAAGCTTTGAAAGGAAATTCGATTTGGATTACAGGTCTAAGAGCCGAACAATCAGAGAATAGAAATAGCTTGGATTTGTTTGAATACGATGCTCATTTTGACATTATCAAATTCAATCCTTTATTGAAATGGACTTTAGAAGACGTTCAAAAATACATTGACGATAATAATGTTCCACAAAATGGGTTACATAAACAAGGATTTGTAAGCATAGGCTGCGCTCCTTGTACCAGAGCAATTGCAGAAGGAGAGGACATCAGAGCCGGAAGATGGTGGTGGGAATCGAGTCATAAAGAATGTGGTTTACATCAGAAATAAAAGTTTAATCGTTTAGGGTTTAATCGTTTAATCGAATAAACAAATAAACAAATTACCAAATAAAATAATGAGTTCAATATTAAAAACAAATGCTTTAGAAAGCGAAGCGATTTACATATTTAGAGAAGTAATTTCTCAATTTGAAAAACCAGTATTACTTTTTTCAGGAGGGAAAGATTCTATTACATTGGTGCGTTTAGCACAAAAAGCATTTTTTCCAGCCAAAATTCCTTTTCCTCTTTTGCACGTAGATACGGGTCATAATTTTCCCGAAACTATCGAATTTAGAGACAAATTGGTAGCTGAATTAGGATTAGAATTAATTGTGAGAAATGTTCAAGATTCTATCGATGAAGGAAAAGTAATTGAAGAAACAGGTCGTTATTCGAGTAGAAATATGTTGCAAACCACCACGCTTTTGGATGCCATCGAAGAATTCAAATTTGATGCTTGTATTGGTGGAGCGCGTCGCGATGAAGAAAAAGCAAGAGCCAAAGAACGTATTTTCTCGGTTCGTGATGATTTTGGACAATGGGACGAAAAAAACCAACGCCCGGAATTATTTGATTTATTGAACGGAAAAATTGAAATTGGTCAAAACGTGCGTGTGTTCCCCATTTCAAACTGGACTGAATTAGATGTTTGGAGTTATATCGAACAAGAGCAAATTGAGATTCCTTCGATTTACTTTTCACACAAAAGAAAAGTGTTTTTAAGAGATGGATTAATTTGGTCGCACTCTCCCTTTGTTTACCAAGAAGAAGACGAAGCTGTCGAAGAAAAAATTGTTCGTTTTAGAACCGTTGGAGATATGAGTTGCACCGCTGCAGTGGAATCTTATGCGGCTACAATAGCCGAAGTTGTTGGCGAAATTAGAACTTCGACCATTTCAGAAAGAGGTGCCAGAATTGACGACAAACGCTCGGAAGCTGCAATGGAAAAAAGAAAACAACAAGGATATTTTTAAGATATTAATTGAAAGATTTAAAGAATTTAAAAATTGAAAGATTTAAGGAATTTAGTTAAGCAACTTTAAACCTTAGACTTTAAACAAAATAAAAAATGGAAGTTTTAAAAATAGCAACAGCAGGAAGTGTAGATGACGGAAAAAGTACTTTAATTGGAAGATTATTGTATGACACACAATCTTTAACCACAGATAAATTAGAGGCAATAGAAAGAAGTAGCAAGCAAAAAGGGTATGATTATCTCGATTTTTCTTTGGCCACCGATGGACTAGTTGCTGAGAGAGAGCAAGGAATAACCATAGATGTAGCCCACATTTATTTTTCGACTGCTAAAAAAAGTTACATCATTGCGGATACTCCCGGTCACGTAGAATATACTCGTAATATGGTTACTGGAGCTTCGACTTCGCAAGTTTCTATCATTTTGATTGATGCTCGTAAAGGAGTAATTGAGCAAACGTATCGTCACTTTTTTATCAATAATTTATTGAGAGTAAAAGATGTGATTGTGGCGGTAAACAAAATGGATTTGGTGGATTATTCAGAAGAAGTGTTCAACAAAATCAAAGCTGATTTCCAAGCCTTGAATGCAAAAAGTGATTACAAAGAACAAAACGTAAGCTATATTCCATTAAGTGCTTTAACGGGTGATAATGTTGTGGAAACATTAGGAAAAATGCCTTGGTACACAGGGCAAACAATTCTTCAACATTTAGAAGGTTTAGAAGCTAAAGATGTTTACGAAAAAGGGAAAGTTCGTTTCCCGGTTCAAACCGTGATTCGTCCTAAAACCGAAGAATATCACGATTTTAGAGGATATGCCGGAAAATTATATGGCAACAAAATCAAAGTGGGTGATGCTGTAACGGTACTTCCATCATTAACAGAGTCAAAAGTGGCTAAAATTCATTTTTTTGACCAACAGTTTGATGAAGCCATTGCAGGTTCATCTATTGTTTTGGAGTTAGAAAATGATATCAACGTGACTCGAGGAGATATGATTGTAAAATCAGGAGAATTACCAAAAATTGAAAAAGACATCCAAACAACGATTTGCTGGATGGATAACAAAAAATTAGTAGCAGGAACAAAATACATCGTTCAGCATAATACCAATCGCGTTTTGGCTAAAATTGATACTGTAAAAAACACGATTTCTACTGATTATTCTGGAACGAAAGAAGCAACACAATTAGCCATTAATGAAATAGGAGAAGTGCAAATAAAATTAAGCAAGCCTTTGTATTATGATGCTTACAGCGAAAACAAATCCAACGGAGCATTCATATTGATTGATACAACAACCAATACAACGGCAGGAGTTGGTTTTATAAAATAGTTAATAGTTTGTGGTTAATGGTTTGTAGTTCGACATAACTATAAACCATTAACTATAAACAACAAACACAAACAGTAAATATGGAAAGTTTTAGAACAGAAATAGAAAATCCGATAGTTCAAAAAGACATCATCGATTTAGAAAGAAAAATTGCTTTGTTTCGTGATGGAAAAATCGATGACGAACGTTTTCGTAGCCTTCGTTTAGCGCGTGGTGTTTATGGTCAGCGTCAGGAAGGCGTTCAAATGATTCGTATCAAATTGCCTTACGGTAAAGTAACGAGCGAACAATTGAATCGAATTGCAAAAGTGTCGGATGAATATTCAAGAGGGCGTTTGCACATTACAACTCGTCAAGATATTCAGATTCACTTTGTGAGTTTAGATAGAACTCCTGAACTTTGGGCTGAACTAGAAAAAGACGATATTACACTTCGTGAAGCTTGCGGAAACACGGTTAGAAATATTACCGCCAGCGAAACAGCTGGAATCGATGTTGACGAACCTTTTGATGTGACACCTTATGCTCACGCAATGTTTCAATATCTTTTGAGAAACCCTGTTTGTCAAGAAATGGGACGTAAATTTAAAATATCATTTTCTTCTTCAGATGAAGATACGGCTTTGAGTTATTTGCATGATTTAGGGTTTATACCAAAAATTGTTAATGGAGAAAGAGGTTTCAAAGTGATGCTAGGCGGAGGATTAGGTTCGCAACCACATCACGCCGAATTGCTATCGGAATTTGTTCCTGTAAACCAAATCATTCCAACTACCGAAGGAATTCTTAGAGTATTTGACCGTCACGGCGAAAGAGCCAAACGTTTGAAAGCGCGTATGAAATTCTTAATCAAAGATATAGGGGCTGAAAACTTCTTGAAATTGGTTGAAGAAGAGAAAAAAGCTTTGTCTTGTCAAACGTTCGAAATAGATACTACGGCATTTGATGGCCCAATTCCAGAGCCTTTAATGGTTGCGCCAAAAGTAGAAATTGACGATGTTGAAGCTTTCGAAACTTGGAAAAAATCGAATGTAATTCAACAAAAACAAGCCGGATATGTAGCCATTGGAATCAAAGTTCTTGTGGGCGATTTTTATACAGATAAAGCCAGATTGCTAGCCGATTTGATCAAAAATTATGGTGCTAATGAATTGCGTTTTTCATTAAGACAAGACATTCTTATTCGTAACATAAAAGAGGACAATTTGGTCTTTTTTTATCAAGAATTGAAAAAATTAGATTTCGTAGCCTTAGGATACAATTCTACAGCAGATATTACCGCTTGTCCAGGAACAGATACTTGTAATCTTGGAATTGCGAGTAGTACTGGAATTGCTACAGAATTAGAAAGAGTTTTGGCTACTGAATATCCTCAATACAAAGACAACCGTGAAATTATTATAAAAATTAGTGGTTGTATGAATGCTTGCGGACAACACAATATGGCTCAAATTGGTTTTCAAGGAATGTCAATCAATTCAGGAAAATTAGTTGCTCCAGCGCTTCAGGTATTGTTAGGCGGAGGAAATTTAGGAAACGGAAACGGAAGATTTGCTGATAAAGTAATCAAAATTCCAAGTCGTCGTGGTCCAGCAGCTTTGCGTTCTATTTTGGATGATTTTGAAGCGAATGCCAACGGAAAATCCTTTTTGGATTATTATGATGCCCAAGGCGAAAAATATTTTTTCGATTTATTGACACCTCTTGCAGATATTTCAAATCTAACCGACGAAGATTTTATCGATTGGGGAAATGCTGATAATTATGTAAAAGCTATTGGAGTAGGAGAATGTGCAGGTGTAGTTATCGATTTAGTGGCTACTTTAATTTTTGAAGCCAAAGACAAAATCACTTTTGCACAAGAAGCTTTCGAGGACAAAAAATGGTCAGATGCTATTTATTTGGCCTATGCAGGATTTGTAAATGGAGCTAAAGCATTATTATTATCCGAAAATCAAAAAACAAATCACCACGCTGGAATCATTGATTTATTCGATACTGTTTTTATAGAAACCAATAAAATTGAATTGAAATCAACGTTCAAGGATTTGGTGTATCAAATCAATCAAAACGAACCCTCTGAGGAATTTGCAGCAAAATACATTCAACAAGCGACTGCTTTTTTTGAAGCAATTGAAGCCTACAGAGCCAAAGAATTAATAAATGGATAATATCGTAAAACCCAAAGTAACTTTAGTAGGAGCAGGTCCGGGTGATCCAGATTTGCTCACTATCAAAGGTGCAAAAGCCTTGGCTCAAGCCAGTGTGGTTTTGTATGATGCTTTGGCAAACGAGGAAATATTGGCATTAGCACCCGAAAAGTCTATCAAAATATTTGTTGGAAAAATGAGAGGTTGTCACGAATATTCACAAGACAAAATCAACCAATTAATTGTGGATAATGCGTTGACTTATGGCAATGTCGTCCGACTAAAAGGCGGAGATCCATTCATATTTGGTCGTGGAAGCGAAGAAATCGAATACATTCAAAGCTTTGGAATCCCAACAGCCGTTATTCCTGGAATTTCATCTTCGATTGCGGTTCCTGCCAATCAAGGAATTTCATTGACAAAAAGAGGTGTTTCCGAAAGTTTTTGGGTCATTACAGGAACAACATCAGACCATAAATTATCAAAAGATGTAGCTTTGGCAGCAAAATCTACTGCAACTGTTGTAATTTTGATGGGAATGAGTAAATTGGAACAAATAGTAACATTATTTCAAAACGAATCCAAAGGAGAAACTCCCGTCGCGATTATTCAAAACGGTACAATGCCCAACGAAAAAGTAGGTTTTGGAACCATTGATACTATTTCTAAAGTAGTACAAGAAAATAAGTTGAGCTCGCCAGCCATCATCGTTATTGGCGAAGTGGTGAATGAACGCAATAATTTAAAAGGATTTTACAAGGAATTTATTTCCAACAAAGTTTGCGCAAGAGAATAATGCAACAAGATAAAACACCATATAACAATCAGAACCCAACTCCATCTCCTAATGAGACAATAGGGGAAAGGAACGAGCTATACCCAATTTTTCTAAAATTGCACCAGCTCAATATTCTTATTGTCGGCGGAGGAAATGTGGGTTTAGAAAAATTGTCTTTCATGCTAAAATCCAGTCCTAATGCCAATGTTGAGGTAGTTGCGCCTAAGTTTTTGCCAGAATTAGAGGCCTTAGCACAAAAACATCCTTCAGTAAAATTAACATACAGAAAATTCAATCGCTGGATGCTTCGCAAAAGGAATATGGTTATCGCTTGCACCGATGATTTACAAGTCAACAAGCGCGTTTATGATTTGTCTCGAAAAAGATTCCTAATTTGCAACATCGCCGATACACCGCCATTGTGCGATTATTATTTAGGTGGAATTGTAACCAAAGGAAATGTAAAAATCGCCATTTCTACCAATGGAAAATCACCAACTACAGCCAAAAGATTGCGTGAATTTTTCGAGGAAGTGATTCCAGAAGACATCAACAAAATGGTCGAAAACCTGAATGAATATCGCAAAACTTTAAAAGGCAATTTCGAAGATAAAGTGCAGAAAATGAATGAAATTACCCAAGCGTTAAAAGGCAAACAATAAACACTCCTTATGTTTGCGATTCATCGCGCTATGTCTTTACTTTGCAGCGCCAGAAAACAATCGTTTTTTTTAGTTTTTTTTGGAGCTAATTTCTGCTATTCGCTAAATCTTTGGGGCTGAACACCAGCCACAAAGGATAACGCTTCTATCAGGGCTAAAAGAAAAAATAGTTAGTTTTTGCAAATTCTAATCAGCTTAGCGTCTTTGCGCCTTTGCGAGAAATAAATACATTATGCCAAACATTCAAGAAGAAATAAAAAAACGAATTCTCGTACTCGATGGAGCAATGGGAACGATGTTGCAACGCTATAATTTTTCCGAAGAAGATTTCCGCGGAGAACGTTTCAAGGATTTTCCACATTCGCTAAAAGGGAACAACGATTTATTGTCTTTGACACAACCCAAAGCCATCAAAGAAGTGCACGCCTTGTATTTCGAAGCGGGAGCCGATATTGTGGAGACCAACACGTTTTCGGGAACGACTATCGGAATGGCGGATTATCATTTGGAAGATTTTGTCTATGAATTGAACTACGAATCGGCAAAACTGGCTCGTGAAGTAGCCGATGAATTCACGGCAAAAAATCCAGAAAAACCTCGTTTTGTAGCCGGTTCCATTGGACCAACCAACAGAACGGCCAGTATGTCGCCAGACGTGAACGATCCGGGTTACCGTGCCGTAACTTTCGATGATTTGCGTATTGCCTACAAACAACAAGTTGAAGCCTTAATGGACGGTGGATGTGACTTGCTTTTGGTGGAAACTATTTTCGATACCTTGAATGCCAAAGCGGCACTTTTCGCTATCGAACAAGTGAAAGAAGAACGCCATATAGATATTCCAATTATGGTTTCAGGAACGATTACCGATGCTTCAGGAAGAACACTTTCCGGACAAACGGTAGAAGCTTTCCTGATATCTGTTTCGCATATTCCGTTGTTGAGCGTAGGATTCAATTGCGCTTTGGGAGCCGATTTGTTGAAACCCTATTTACAAACTTTGGCGCATAACACTTCATTCAATGTGTCTGCACATCCCAATGCAGGATTGCCAAATGCTTTTGGAGAATATGACGAAACACCAGAACAAATGCAAGCCCAAATTCGCTCTTATTTAGAAGATAATTTAGTAAACATCATTGGCGGTTGTTGTGGAACTACTCCAGATCATATCCGTTTAATTGCTGAAGTGGCGAGCGAGTATAAGCCTAGAATTTCTTCGGCGGTGATGTAAATTAATAATGAGTTTTGTTCGGTTGCGTTAAAATTAAATAAAAAAAGATGGTTAAGTTTTCTAAATTATTATTGTTAATTGGAAGTGTTTTTGTTTTTGGATGTTCAGCAGATAAAGAATGCACAAAAGTAATAACCATACCTGGCTTAACGATAGTTACTCCAACTGGAACATCAGTAAATCCAGATTGGCAAATGGAAGTTCCTTGTGATTATGTTATCCCTCCAATTGTAGAACCCAAAGCCATTGATAAATTTTCTTATGAAGTATTGAATTTTAAATTCACTCCGGATACTGGTAAAAATACGAATAGATTGCAATTTGAAATTAAATTGAATAACCTAAATGATTTTGCAATAAAGGGTTATCCAATGTTTACTGTTAATGTTGATGGGCTAGAATATTCTGCGCCTTATTCAAAAGGGGCAATTTCTACCTGTAATCAAATAGATGCTAAATCAAGTTGTAATTTTACTTTTGATGCGGAATCTTCTCTGGAGTTAGGAAGAATTAATTCTGTGAAATTAGTAACAGTAAAATATTATTTATCAAATTATTAAATAAGCATAATACAAAAAAACACATAACTCAGAACCTAAGCTACTTAGGAACTTAGTAACTCAAATAAAAAAATGGCAGAAGTAGAAAAAAGAAGAAATTTGGTTTTATCGGGATTGGAACCCTTGATTATTACGCCCGAAAGCGTATTTGTAAACATTGGGGAACGTACCAATGTAACAGGTTCTAGAAAATTTCTTCGATTAATCAAGGAAGAAAAATACGATGAAGCACTAGATATCGCCAGACAACAAGTGGAAGGCGGAGCACAAATCATCGACATCAATATGGATGAAGGAATGCTCGATGGTGAATATGCGATGGTGAAATTCCTGAACTTGATCGCTGCCGAACCCGATATTGCTCGTGTGCCAATTATGATTGATAGTTCGAAATGGCACATCATTGAAGCGGGTTTGAAAGTGGCGCAAGGAAAATGTGTTGTGAATTCAATTTCTTTGAAAGAAGGGGAAGAAGCCTTTATTCATCACGCCAAATTAATCAAACGTTACGGTGCAGCAGCCATTATTATGGCTTTTGACGAAGTAGGACAAGCGGATAATTTTGATCGTAGAGTAAAAATTTGCCAACGTTCGTATGATATTTTGGTTAATAAAGTGGGCTTTCCTCCACAGGATATTATTTTCGATTTGAATATTTTTCCTGTCGCAACCGGAATGGAAGAACACCGCTTGAATGCCTTGGATTTCTTTAGAGGAACCAAATGGGTTCGAGAAAATTTACCACACGCACACATCAGTGGTGGTGTGAGCAACGTTTCGTTTTCGTTTAGAGGAAATGACACGGTGAGAGAAGCGATGCACTCGGTTTTCTTGTATCACGCCATCCAAAACGGAATGACAATGGGAATTGTAAACCCTGAGATGCTTTCTATTTATGATGAAATTCCAAAAGATTTATTAGAACACGTAGAAGACGTAATTCTAAACCGTCGTGATGATGCCACAGAACGTTTATTAGATTTTGCCGAGAATGTAAAAGGCGATACCAAAAGCAATGAAGTTGCAGTGCAAGAATGGCGTTCGGGAACGGTTCAGGAAAGAATCACACACTCATTGGTAAAAGGAGTGGATGCTTTCATAGAACTTGATGTGGAAGAAGCAAGATTGGCAGCCACAAAACCTATCGAAGTGATTGAAATCAACTTGATGGCAGGTATGAATGTCGTTGGGGATTTATTTGGTAGTGGTAAAATGTTTTTGCCTCAGGTGGTAAAATCGGCTCGTGTAATGAAAAAAGCCGTGGCTTATTTGTTGCCGTTTATCGAAGCGGCAAAACAAGTTGGTGACAAAGAAGGAAACGGAAAAATCCTGATGGCAACCGTAAAAGGCGACGTTCACGATATTGGAAAAAATATTGTTTCGGTGGTTTTGGCGTGTAACAATTACGAAATTATCGATCTTGGCGTAATGGTTCCGCCAGAAAAAATTATCGCCGCAGCCATTGAACACGAGGTGGATGTTATTGGATTGAGCGGATTAATCACGCCGTCCTTGGACGAAATGGTGTATCTTGCCAAAGAATTGGACAAAAAAGGAATGAAAATTCCAGTAATGATTGGTGGAGCAACTACTTCGCGTGCGCATACTGCCGTGAAAATTGCGCCACAATACAAAGGCACCGTGATTCACGTAAACGATGCTTCGAGAGCCGTTACCGTTGCAGGAAATTTATTGGACGACAATAGAGTGCAATATGCTGCCGATATTCGAACCGATTATGATGTGTTTAGAGAATCGTTCTTGAATCGTTCTCGTGACAAGAATTTCTTGAGTATTGAAGACGCTCGTAAAAATAAAATACAATTGGATTGGGCGAATTTTACGCCAAAGAAACCAAATATAATTGGCAGTCAAATTATCGAAGTAGATTTGGATGTTTTGGTTCCTTACATCGATTGGACGCCGTTTTTTCAAACTTGGGAATTGCACGGAAAATATCCTGCAATCTTAACAGATGAGGTTGTTGGTGAACAAGCGACTTCTGTTTTTGCCGATGCACAGGAAATGTTAGCCGTGATTTTGAAAGAAAAGAAATTACAAGCCAAAGGAATTTACGGAATTTTCCCTGCGAATCAAGTCAACGATGACGACATTCAGTTGTATGACGAAAACGGAAAAGAATTGGAAAAATTCTTGACTTTGCGTCAGCAATCACAAAAAACAAAAGGAGCTCCGAATATCGCTTTAGCCGATTTTATTGCACCAAAAGACAACGGAGTAACGGATTATATGGGAGCATTTTGCGTGACCACTGGTTTTGGTGTCGATGAATGGGCTGACGAATACCGTGATAATTTAGACGACTACAATTCGATTATGGTCAAAGCATTAGCAGACCGTTTTGCAGAAGCTTTCGCTGAATATTTACACGAAAAAGTACGTAAAGAAACTTGGGGATATGATACGGATGAAACTTTGTCAAAGGAAGATTTGATTAAAGAAAACTATAAAGGAATTCGTCCAGCACCAGGTTATCCGGCTTGTCCCGACCATTTAGAAAAACCAACGATTTGGAAATTGCTTGATGTGGAAAATAAAATCGGAGTAACTTTGACCGAAAGTATGGCGATGTGGCCGGCTTCGTCGGTTTCGGGATATTATTTCGGAAATCCTCAAAGTAAGTATTTCGGACTCGGAAAAATAAAAGAAGATCAAGTCATTGACTATGCCAAACGTAGAAGTATTTCAACGGATATGGCAATGAAATGGTTGAATCCGAATATAGCAGATTAAAAATTTTGTTTTAGGTTTCAGGTTTCAAGTTGCTCGATTAACTTGAAACCTGAGACTTGAAACTTGAAATAAAATAGAATGAAAGTAACACAACATATAGAAAACGCCAAAGGAAAACCTTTGTTTTCTTTCGAAATTGTTCCGCCACAAAAAGGGAGCAACATTAAAGATTTGTATCAAAATATCGATCCGTTGATGGAGTTTAAACCGCCTTTTATTGACGTGACCACTTCGAGAGAAGAATATGTGTACATTGAAAAAGATGGACTTTTTGACCGTCGAATTACTCGTATGCGTCCTGGAACAGTTGGAATTTGTGCTTCTATTCAACATAAATACGGTGTGGATGCTATTCCTCACGTGTTGTGTGGCGGATTTACCAAAGAAGAAACCGAATATTTATTGGTCGATTGCCAGTATTTGGGAATCGATAATTTGGTGGCACTTCGTGGCGATCCAATGAAGGGCGAAAAATATTTTGAACCTACCAAAGGAGGAAATAATTATGCGGTTGATTTGGTAAAACAAATCAAGGCGATGAATGCTGGACAGTTTTTGCACGATACTTTACCAATGCAAAACGCACCCGATTTTTGCGTGGGTGTGGCGGGTTATCCTGAAAAACACATCGAAGCACCCAGTTTGGAAGCGGATTTAAAAAGACTAAAAGAAAAAGTAGACGCTGGAGCCGATTATATCGTAACTCAAATGTTTTTTGACAACCAAAAGTATTTCAAATTTGTCGAAGCGGCTCGTGCCATTGGAATTACAGTGCCCATTATCCCGGGAATAAAGCCGGTTGCCGTGAAACGTCATTTGCAATTGTTGCCACAAGTTTTTTGGTTGGATATGCCACAGGATTTAATTCATTCTATTGAGCAGGCCAAAGATAATGCTGCCGTTCGTCAAATAGGCGTGGAATTTGCCGTTCAACAATCCAAAGAATTAATTGAATTTGGTGTGCCTTGCGTACATTATTATTCGATGGGGAAATCAGATAATATTCATCAAATAGCGAGTGAGGTTTTTTAGATTTTCGTATAAACACGTAGAGACGTTGCACTGCAACGTTTCTACTATTATTTCGTGATTTCCCTAAAAACAGTTTCTAGATTTTTATTTTTCTGATTGAGTTGTAAGGTTTTCAAACCATTGGCATTGGCAAAATCAAAAACGGCTGGACGCATATCTTTATCTGCGTTGAAAGTCAATTCCCAAATGTTATCTTGAGAGTTTTTATAAGAAGTAAGGTTTTCGATTTTGGCAATTAATTCTTCTTCGACTGCGTTGTCAAATTCCACTTCAATCACTTGTTGCGTTATTTCTGTCGAGATTAAGTTATCTAGTTTTTTGTCGGCGACAATTTGTCCATTATTGATGATGATAACCCTGTCGCAAATCGCTTCTACTTCCTGCATAATGTGTGTCGAAAGGAAAACGGTTTTGTCTTTCCCCACGTTTTTTATCACGTTCCTAATTTCGACCAATTGGTTTGGATCTAAACCTGTGGTTGGTTCGTCCAGAATCAAAACATCGGGATTGTGCAATAAAGCGTTTGCCAATCCTACTCGTTGGCGATAGCCTTTAGATAATTGTCCTATTTTCTTGTGACTTTCGTTCGACAACCCCGTCAATTGAATTACTTCTTCTATTCTTGATTTGGCTACTTTATAGACATCGGCATTGAAAGATAAATACTCTCTCACGTACAAATCCAAATACAATGGATTATGTTCCGGCAAATAGCCAATAGATTGTTGTACTTCTTTGGTTTGCGAATTTACGTCAAATCCGTTTACGGCAGCAGTACCTTCATCGGCAGCAATATAGGTGGTCAATATTTTCATCAAAGTCGATTTTCCGGCACCATTCGGCCCCAAGAAACCAACGATTTCTCCTTTTTTGACAGCAAACGAAATGTTGTCCAACGCTTTTTGGACACCATAACTTTTCGAAATGTTATTTACTTCTATTGACATTGTTTTTTATTTGTAGCAAAAGTAAACAGAAAATAATGGAGTGCTAAATCAAATCATAGATTTTGTTTTCTTTCTTATAATTATTTTTTATTTAGATTAAAACTCAATAACACATTTCAAAAGGTTTTGCAATAAATATGGTATTGTTCTTGTTAAAAATATATTAAATTTAAAACAAATAAAAAATGAAAAAAACATTAGTAATTCTTGCATTGGCTATGTTTAGCTTTGCAAATGCTCAAAAAGGTACGTATTTGGTATCAGGAAATGTGAGTTTTTGGTCTGATAAAGACTCTAATCAAGCGAGTGAGTCCAAGACTGAAAATTTTAATTTTTCTCCAAAAGTAGGATATCAGTTCGAGGATAATTGGACAGTAGGGGTTGAAACTGGATTTTCATCTACTAAAAATAAATACACTTATCAAGAAAATGAATTGAATAATCAGGAAAGAATAACTAAAAACTTTTCAGCAGGAGCTTTTGTCCGGTATTCAAAATCACTTAGCCAAATGTTTTTGTTATATGCTGATTTAGGTGCAGGTTACAAGAATCTTAAAGAAACCAACACTAATTCTTTTTCTGGCCTAGTTACTTCAACAGCTACATTTGATGGTTTTTATACGAGTTTTGCGCCTGGCTTGTTTCTAAATATTAAAAATAATTTTGGATTAAACTTTGGTATTGGGGGTTTGACATATTCAAATACAAAGAATGATCGAAATAACGGAAGTAATAGTAATTTTTATTTCAATTTTGGGCAGTCATTTAATGTTGGGATTTCAAAAAACTTTTAACTTTTTTACTGTAGGTAGTTTTTAAAAAGCATTCGAGTTTCTCGGGTGCTTTTTTATTTGGGAAAGTTTCATTTAGATTTATATATTTACGAAAACTTTATAAATAATGAGGGTACAAAGCACATCATCGGGGAGTTTCTTTAAAAACTATCGCAGTATTTTATTGCTTTTGGGAGGAATTATAGCTGGAAGTATTTTAGGATTGGTTTTCGGAAAAGGGGTAGAAGTGATAAAACCTTTGGGAGATATTTTTCTTAATATGTTATTCACAGCTATCATTCCGTTGATATTCTTTACAATTGCGACCTCAATTGCTACTTTACAAAAGACTGAAAAATTAGGTAAATTATTCGGCATAATGTTAGGTGTTTTTTTGGGAACCGTTCTTATTTCGGCCACGATTATGATTCTCGGTGTTTTGCTTTTTCCAATTCATCAAGAGTTTATCATTTCAAAAATACCATTGGAAACAATTCAAGAAAGCAACGTAGGAACTCAAATAACGCAACTGATTACCGTCAATGATTTTTCTGAATTGTTGACTCGAAAAAGCATGTTGGCTTTAATATTATTCTCTTTTTTAATTGGATTCGCCACTTTGCAATCGGGAGAAAAAGGTCAAAATTTTAAAAGTTTTCTAAAATCTGGAGACGAAGTGATGAAACAATTGTTGCATTTGATTATGAAAACGGCTCCAATAGGTTTGGGTGCCTATTTTGCTTATCAAGTTGGGATTTTTGGACCACAATTATTTGGTACTTACGCCAAACCTTTAGGGCTTTATTATGCTGTTTGTGCGTTCTATTTTGTGGTATTTTTTAGTTTATACGTTTTTTTAGCGGGAGGAAAAAAAGGACTTTCCGTTTTTTGGAAAAATAATATCACACCTTCATTAACAGCCTTGGGAACTTGTAGCAGCATAGCCACAATCCCAGCAAATTTAGAAGCTGCCGAGGATATGAAAATTCCTAATCACGTAAGTCATATTGTAATTCCGCTTGGAGCTCCTTTGCACAAAGACGGTTCGGCAACGGCTTCAATAATAAAAATCGCAGTTATTTTTGCCATATTCGGTAAAGATTTCACCGAGCCAAGTACTTTGCTTTTAGCGTTGGGAATTACCGTAATTGTTTCGGTAGTCGAGGGTGGAATTCCAAACGGTGGTTATATTGGCGAAGTTTTGGCGATAACTGTTTACGGATTGCCAATGGAACAAGCTTTACCAGCCGCAATGATTATTGGAACTTTGGTTGATCCAATGGCAACTTTGCTGAATGCCAATGGCGACTTGGTTGCAGCAATGATGGTCACTCGAATTTCTGAAGGCAAAAAATGGCTTTCTGAGGCTTCGGATTCGGAAAATTAAAGAGTTAATCAGTTGAAGGCGAAAATAATCAATAGATTGAATTGATATTTTAAGTCGTTATTTTTGATAATAATTTAATGAAAAACTAGTTTTTTCGATAATTCTTTTTTTTGTTGAATAAAATCAACTTTTATTTTGGGTTACCAAAAAATAATTTATACATTCGCAGAGAATTTTTGAAAAATACAAGAATAAAATGTCAACTAACCGTTTTTATTTTAGCAATTCTTTTTATTTCTTCTTTAGGAAGTAAGGATTGTCTATGGTTATTTGAAAGATTAAGAAACAAATTAAACTAATATACAATCCTGATGAAAATCAGGATTTTTTTTTGAATATTTATGAGCACAACTAATATGCAAAATATGTCCGCAGTTTCCCCTTCTCCATTAGAGAAGGTTGGACTAAAGATTGCGATACAAGGTATTATAGGTTCTTTTCATCATCAGGTGGCGCAAGAATATTTTGGCAATGATGTAGAAGTGGATGAATGTCTGTCTTTTGAAGAATTGGTTGACAGCCTTATTTCTGGCAAATCGGACGAGGCGGTTATGGCAATCGAAAATTCTATTGCTGGACCATTAATTCCGAATTATGCTTTGATAGATAAGAATAATTTAAATATAATTGGTGAACATTATTTGAGTATTCATCAAAATTTTATGGCTTTGAAAGGTCAAAAAATAGAGGATATTCAAGAAGTACATTCGCATCCTATTGCTTTGTTGCAATGTATGGAGTTTTTGAAAAAACAGCCACATATCAAAATTGTTGAGGATAAAGATACCGCTGAAACGGCAAGAAGAATTCACCAAAAGCAATTGACAGGAATTGCAGCAATTGGTAGCAAAACGGCTTCTGAAATGTATGATTTGGAGATTCTGGCACCAGAAATTCAAACCATTAATAACAATATGACACGCTTTGTTATTATTAAAAAAGAAAAATCATTTGTTGACGAAAGCGAAATTAATCGTGCTTCGATAAAATTCGAATTGGATCACAAAAGAGGAAGTTTGGCTGCAGTTTTGAATGTAATGAGCGATTGCAAGTTGAATTTAACTAAAATTCAATCCTTGCCAAAAATAGAAACACCTTGGAAATACTCGTTTTTTGTGGACGTTACTTTCGAAAAATACGAAGATTACGCCAAAGCAAAATCATTGATGGAAATTATGGCCGAATACTTCAAAGTGTTGGGAGAATATAAAAATACAAAACCGTGATACAAACAGCAAAGCGTTTAGATATAGTTGAAGAATATTATTTTTCTTCAAAACTTCGCGAAGTAAGACAATTGGCATCCGAAGGGAAGCCCATTATCAATATGGGAATTGGAAGCCCAGATTTGAGACCGTCACAAGCGGTTATTGATGCCGTAACTTTGGCAATGCAGGAAGAAAATGCGCACCAATATCAAAGTTACCAAGGATTGCCAGAATTGAGAACTGGAATGGCTGATTTCTATGCAACCAATTATGGAGTTACCTTGAATCCGAATACTGAAATTTTGCCTTTGATGGGTTCCAAAGAAGGAATTATGCATATTTCATTGGCATTTTTGAACGAAGGAGATCAAGTTTTGATTCCAAATCCTGGTTATCCAACGTATTCTTCGGTTACGAATTTGGTTGGAGCGGTTCCAGTTTATTACGATTTGAAAGAAACTAATAATTGGGAACCTGATTTTGAAGCTTTAGAAAAATTAGATTTATCGAAAGTGAAATTGATGTGGTTGGGTTATCCACATATGCCAACAGGAGCAAGAGGAAGTTTGGAATTGTTCGAAAAATTAGTGGCTTTCGCCAAAAAGCATCAAATTTTATTAATCAACGACAATCCGTATAGTTTTGTTTTGAATGACAAACCGATGAGTTTATTGCAAGTGGAAGGCGCAAAAGAGGTGGCTTTGGAACTAAACTCTTTGTCAAAAACCTTCAATATGGCAGGTTGGCGAGTTGGGATGGTTTTAGGAAATGCAGCTTGTATTGATGCGGTTTTGAAAGTAAAAAGCAATATAGACAGCGGAATGTTCTTCGGAATTCAAAAAGGAGCGATTGCAGCTTTGAAAAGCGATCAAACTTGGTTCGATTTGATGAATGCCGTTTATAAAAAGAGAAGAGTTTTAACAGAACAATTGGCCGAAAAGCTAGGTTGTGAAGTTTACAAAGAAGGTGTTGGGTTGTTTGTTTGGGCAAAATTACCTGAGGGAATCACTTCTTCGGAGGATTTTATTGATAAAATATTATATGAAAAATCAATTTTCATAACACCGGGAACTATTTTCGGTTCAAATGGTGAAGGATACATCCGATTTGCATTGTGTGTGAAAGAGGAAAAAGTGCAAGAAGCAATTGATAGATTTTAACAAATGAAAGTACACGTAATAGGAATAGGATTAATTGGCGGTTCGATGGTTTTGGACATCAAATCACTACATCCAGACGCTACTATTTATGGAATGGATAACAATGAAAGTCATTTGGCGGAAGCCATTGCTCTTGGAGTTGTTGACCAAGCGGCGACATTTGATGATTTGGCAGAAGCCGATTTTGTAATTGTTTCGATTCCCGTAGATATTGCCTTGACGGTTTTGCCAAAAGTTTTGGATGCTATTGGAGAGAATACGATTGTTTTTGAAGTGGGCTCTACCAAAACACCCATTTGTGAAGCAGTGGCGAATCATCCGCGAAGAAGAAATTTTATTGCCACTCATCCAATTGCAGGAACGGAATTTTCTGGACCATCAGCAGCTATAAAAGGATTGTTTCAAGGAAAAACGAATATCATTTGCGAAGTCGAAAAAACGACTTTCAAATTACAGGAAAAAGCCTTGGATTTGTTCAAAAGTATGGGGATGAGAATCCGATATATGGATCCAAAATCACACGACAAGCACATTGCTTATGTTTCGCATTTGTCGCACATTAGTTCGTTTATGCTCGGAAAAACGGTGATTGATAAAGAGAAAGTCGAGCAGGATATTTTTGATATGGCAGGTTCTGGATTTGAAAGTACGGTGCGTTTGGCTAAAAGTTCACCAGCAATGTGGACGCCAATTTTCAAACAGAATAAAAAGCAAGTCGTAAAAACATTAGAAGAATACATTTCTAATTTAACTCATTTCAAAGAATTATTGGAACAGGATGATTACGAAGCGATTTTCAACGAAATGCAAAGCGTGAATAAAATAAAGGAAATATTAAACGGAATGAAAAAATAGTCAATTGCAGTAGCAATAAAAGCAATGGCAATTTCAATAAAAAGAACAACACATAATAAAACAATAAAAATTAATTTAGAAAAGATGGAAAACAAGAAAGAAATGAGAAATTGGTTGAACGAATTCAATTTGACTCATCCATTTGTAATTGCAGGACCTTGTAGTGCTGAAACAGAAGAGCAAGTGTTGAAAATTGCTCACGAATTGAAAAATTCAGATGTAAGCGTTTTTAGAGCAGGAATTTGGAAACCAAGAACACGTCCAGGAGGATTTGAAGGTGTGGGAGAAATTGGATTGAAATGGTTGAAAAAAGCAAAAGCGGAAACAGGAATGCTAATGGGAACTGAGGTTGCTACTGCTGCACATTGTAAATTGGCTTTAGAAAATGATATCGATGTTTTATGGGTTGGTGCTCGTACGACTGCAAATCCGTTTGCGGTTCAAGAAATCGCCGATACATTGGCTGGAACGGATAAAATTGTATTGATCAAAAATCCTGTAAACCCAGATATGGCTTTATGGTTGGGTGGTGTAGAGCGTTTGTATGCTGCCGGAATCAAAAATTTAGGAGTAATTCATAGAGGTTTTTCTACTTACGAAAAAACAAAATACAGAAACATTCCAGAATGGCAAATTGCCATTGAATTGCAAAATAAATTCCCTGATTTACCATTAATTATTGATCCATCGCACATCACAGGAAACCGTGATATGATTCTTGAAGTAACTCAAGAAGCTTTGGATTTGAATTATGACGGTATGATTATCGAAACTCACAATGATCCTGAGAATGCTTGGTCGGATGCGGCACAACAAGTGACTCCTGATGCTTTAAAACAAATTTTCAAAGATTTGAAAATTAGAAAATTGAGTGGAGATTCAGATTTTGAGAATAAAATGACAAAATTGAGAGCCAATATCGATGTTTTGGATGCTAATTTATTAGAGCTTTTAGGCAAACGTATGAAAGTTGCTGATGAAATTGGTCAAGTGAAAAAAGAAAATAACGTAGCTGTTTTGCAAAACAACCGTTGGAATGAAATTCAAGCCAAAATGGTTGCCGAAGGAGCTAAAAAAGGATTGACGGAAGAATTTATCGTTAAATTATTCAGAGGAATTCACCAAGAAAGTATCGAACACCAAGAAAGAATATTGAATTCTTAGTTCGTAATTTTATTAAAACAGAATCCCGTTGCTTTTTCAAAAAGTAACGGGATTTTTTATTTTTCATAATGCTTTAAGTATTAAATCGACAACAAGAATTATTGAAATTAAGCAAGTCAAAAATATCAATTGGCTTAATAAGGTAAGTAGGAATGATTTTTTAAGACTCATTTTGTTAAAAAACTGTGCATTGGTCCAATAGATGAATACAACGTCAATAATGTAAATGATTAAAGAAAGTATTCTCATTTTTGGAGTTCCATTGAAATAATACAGCAAAGGGAATAGAGCGAGATGAACGAACAGTTTTTGAGAGGCTTTGTAAGTGTTGAGGATGAAATATTCTACGACATTGTATCCTTGTTTTCTGAAAGCAATGCTTGTGCCAATGGTGTATAAAGGAATCATCAAAAGAGTTACCCAAGGATAATGCGTTCCCGTCCATTCGTTGAATTTTACAAGGTCGATTCCAGCTTCTGATGAATCGTTTGGGCTAGTAACCACAAAGCTGATGTGAAAATAATGGTACAATAAACCATAAAGGGAAGCCAAAACGATAACTAAAGACATTGGTTTGAAATGTTTGACCCGTTTGCCTTCGATAAATTCTCTTATTGTATGTCCGGGTCGAGTAAATAATTGCTTACCGGAATACAAAATTCCTTCGTCAAAATGGAATAAACTATGTCTGATTTCGTGCCATAGAAAATGAAAATTAATTCGATTGGTTTCGGAAGTTTGTCCGCAATTGCTACAATAATGGCCTGTGCAAATGTGGTTACAGTTTTTGCAAGTTAGCTTCATTTTTAAACCTTTTAGTAGATATAAAGTACTTTCAACTGTAAACCTAAAACAAAATTTTATCTTTGCAAAAAGTTTTAGGTCGTAAATCTAAAATCTAAAATCCAAAATCTGAATTCGTAATTCGTAAATCAAAAAATGACAGGAACCGTTTATAAATCTACAGGAAGTTGGTACACCGTAAAATCCGAGCAAGGCGATTTTATCGAATGCCGTATGAAAGGAAAATTCCGAATCAAAGGCATCAAAAGCACGAACCCAATTGCCGTGGGCGATATTGTAGATTATGAACTCGAAGAAACTTCGGATACCGTTACAGGAACCATTCATAAAATTCACGACAGAAAGAATTATATCGTTCGAAAATCAGTGAATTTGTCGCATCAAATGCACATTATTGCGTCGAATATTGACCGAGTTTTTCTTTTGGTCACTATCAATAATCCTCCAACAACTTTCAATTTCATAGATCGATTCTTGGTCACCGCCGAAGCATATGGCATTGAAACGATTTTAGTTTTCAATAAAATCGACACTTTTGACGAAGCTACATTAGACGAACAATTGTATATGCAACATGTGTATCAAGAAATTGGATACCAATGTTTGCGAGTTTCTGCTACTGCAAATAAAGGAGTAGAAGAGTTAAAACAATTGATGATTGGGAAAGTGACGATGTTTTCGGGTCATTCTGGTGTTGGAAAATCGACTTTAGTCAATGCTTTGGAACCTACTTTGAATCTAAAAACCAAAACTATTTCCGAAGCCAGCAAGCAAGGACAACACACAACGACTTTTGCTGAAATGTATGATTTATCTTTTGGTGCTCGAATAATAGACACACCGGGAATCAAAGGATTTGGGATTGTCGATATGGAAAAGGAAGAAATCAGCGGTTATTTTCCAGAGTTTTTCAAATTGAAAGACCAATGCAAATTCAATAATTGTCTGCACAAAGAAGAACCCAATTGTGCCATTAAAGCAGCTTTGGAAAAAGATGAAATCGCTTGGTCACGCTACAATAGTTACCTGAAAATTCTAGAAGGCGACGACGAAAATTACCGCACCGATTCATTCGATGAAGACCGAAAAGCAAGTGATGAAACGAGGAAATAGGAATTTATTTAAATTATAAGATTTTAAATGCTATTTTTGAATATAAAATTTTAAATTAATGATTACTTATCTTAAAATAAATGGTTTTAAATCCTTTCATAATTTTGAAATGGAATTTACTCCTTTTACAGTAATTGCTGGTGCAAATGCCTCAGGAAAAAGCAATTTATTTGATGCTTTAACACTTCTGTCAAGATTGGCAGAAACTGACAGTATAAAAAGAGAATTTGGAAAGCAAAGAGGGGAGTTTATAGAACTATTTACACAATATGGCGATGAAAATTATGCTAAGGAAATTGAATTTATTGTAGAAATGTTAGTCAATAAAAAGGTAAAGGACGCTTGGGGAAATGAGGGTAAATTAAAATATACTAGATTAAGATATGAATTATCTATAAAAAGATACACTAATTCATCAGGTATAGAAGAGTTGACAGTTTCTAAAGAAAATCTTATTAAATTAAATCACCAAGAAGATAATTGGATTAAAATAATACCAAAAAAGACATTAGAATATTGGCGTCCAAAAGTTGTTACTGGAAAAAGAGGAATTCCATATATTCAAACTGAAATCGAAAATGGATTGCCAGTAATTTTAGTTTCACAAGATGGTACAACTGGAAATAAAAGAAGATTTCCTTTAGGTAATGCAACTAGAACTGTATTGAGTAGTTTTGATACAATTGATTTTCCACACGTTTTAGCTGCCAAAGAAGAAATGAAAAGCTGGAAATTTCTTCAGCTTAATCCTGAGGATTTACGACAAGCAACAAGCAAAAATAACGGAGAGGATGTTATTTCGATTAGTGGGAAAAACTTGGCGGCAGCTTTATATCGAATCAAACAGGAAGATAAATTTAACCTTGTGGACATTTCAAGAAAATTAAACAGTTTTTTGCCGAATTTCATTGAAGTAGATGTCATTGATGATAAAGAAAACAAACAATATTTAATAAAGTTAAAAGATAAAGATAAAAAAGAATTCTCATCCAGAGTTCTTTCAGAAGGAACATTGAGAATTTTGGCTTTGTGTATTTTAGAATTTGATGATAAACACACAGGATTACTCTGTTTTGAAGAGCCAGAAAACGGGATTCATCCTTTTAGAATTAAAGGTATGACTGAGTTACTAAAAGATCTAAGTGTTGATTTTGATGAGGTAGAAACACCTTTGCGTCAGGTTATAGTGAATTCACATTCGCCAGTATTAGTTGGCATAATGTACAATTGGGAAAGTAATCCTAATGTTAGTATTTGGTATGCTCAAATGAGAACTTCTATTTCTGATATTGATGGTGCAAGATTAAAGTTAAATTCAACTAAAATAAGCCCTGTTCTTAAAGAAAATACACAACAATTAAATTTAGTTTTTACTGAACAAGATAGAAAACTAACTCTCTCTATTGTTCAAGATTATTTAAAAACTGCTGATTTTGAATAAAATATAATTTAATATGAGTAATTTTCTTTTAACCGGTCTTTTTACTGAAGGAACAACTGATATTCGTTTTTTGGAAAGCGTTGTAAAAACAACTTTAGAAAATTTAGCTATTGAATGTTCTGGATACATCGAAACGGAATTAGAAATTATTAAAATAGAAAAAACAGGTTTAAGTTTTAATCAGCAAGTCCTGAAAGCGGCTGAAAAAGCTAAAAATGATTTTGAAATTTTAATTTTATTTATTCATACTGATTCCGACAGTAGAGATGACTCTAATGTTTTTATTACCAAAATTATTCCTGCCGCAGCATTAATCAATCAGCAAGAGGATGATACCGTATGTAAAAAAATAGTTGCAATTGTTCCGATTCAAATGACTGAATCTTGGATGCTCGCCGATAAAGAACTTTTAAAAAATGAAATTGGAATAGAAGGCTCTGATTTGGATTTAGGTTTGCACAGAAATCCTGAAGAAGTAGCAAATCCAAAAGCAGTAATCGAAAATATTATACGCATTTCGAAAGAAAATCAAGTCAAAAGAAAAAGAAATAAAGGATTAACTATTTCAGATCTATATCAAATAATAGGGCAGAAAATAGAGTTGTCAGAGCTTGAAAAATTGGCATCCTATATGAAATTTAAAAATTCTTTGATAGATAAGCTTAAGGAGTTGAACTTTTATCATAAATAATTTGAAAACCGTAATCCAAAGAGTTTCTTCCGCTTCGGTGACTATCGATTCTAAAATTGTAGCCGAAATTCAAAAAGGTCTATTAGTTTTAATTGGAATTGAAGATGCCGATACGCAAGAAGATATTGATTGGCTTTGTCAAAAAATTGCCAATCTTCGAATTTTTGGTGATGAAAATGACGTGATGAACCTTTCGGTCAAAGATATTGATGGTGATATTATTGTTGTTTCACAGTTTACCCTTCACGCCTCAACCAAAAAAGGCAATCGCCCGTCTTACATTAAAGCAGCAAAACCCGAAATTGCCATTCCGTTTTATGAGCAATTTGTAGCGCAATTGGAAGCCGAATTAGGTAAAAAAGTGCAAACCGGAATCTTTGGAGCCGATATGAAAGTAGCACTTTTAAACGATGGTCCAGTGACTATATTAATTGATTCTAAATATAGGAATTAACTTTTATTTATTCAGAATTATTCTTACATTTCTGAACTAAAATAATTCCAATGAATTTTAAATTAGTTTGCCTTGTTTTTTTGTTTTCTATCTCTCTTCTTTCCGCTCAAAAATCCGAATACACTAGCTTATTAATTCCCGACAGTTTAAAGCAAAATGCCAATGCCGTCGTGCGTTTAGACCAAATAGATATTCTTATTTCTTCTCAACGGATTATGAATGTCAAACAGAAACGAGTAGTTACAGTTCTGAACGAAAAAGGGCAAGAAGCTATAGATGCTTATGAAAATTACAACAAGAAAACAACTGTAGAAAACATTCAAGCAACCGTTTTTGACGCTTTTGGAAATGAAATAAAGAAAATTAAAAGAAAAGATTTTAGAGATCAATGTGCCACTGATGGAGGAACGGTATTCTCGGACAGCAGGTATGTTTTTTTAGATTACACGCCTACACAATATCCATTTACTGTAATTTATGAAAGCGAAATCGAAACGTCTACAACTGCTTTTATTCCACCATGGTTCCCTTTAAACGACTATCAATTAAGTGTTGAAAAAAGTATTTTGAATGTTACTTATCCTGATAATTTAGGTTTCAAGAAAATGGAATTCAATTTTTCCAATTTCAAAATCAATAAGACGGTTGACTCTTCTACAAAACTGTCTTATGTGGCCACCAATATTCTTGCTTTAAAACAAGAGGATTATAGTCCAACTTATTCTGTTTTTCCAAAAGTTATGATGGGTTTAGAACTTTTTCATCTTGAAGGCGTTGATGGTAATGCCAAAAGTTGGAAAGAATATGGGCAGTGGTATTCGGATAAAATTTTACTAGGCACTACTGAATTGTCCGAGGAAACCAAAACCAAAATTAAAAATCTTGTTGGCGACGAAAAAGATCCTATCAAAAAAACAGCAATTGTATATAAATATTTACAAGAAAAATCTCGATATGTGAGTATCCAGGTTGGAATTGGTGGTTGGAAACCAATGCTTGCCAATGATGTAGATCGTCTAGGTTACGGAGATTGTAAAGCGTTGAGTAATTATACCAGAGCATTATTGAAAGCTGTAGATGTGCCTTCCTATGTTACATTATTATATGGTGATAGTAATATACACGATATTCAATCGGATTTTGTCTCAATGCAAGGAAATCATATGATATTGTCGATTCCGAATGGCGATAATTACGTTTTTTTGGAATGTACAAGTCAAGATGTTCCTTTTGGATATCAAGCAAATTTTACCGATGATAGAAATGTTTTAATCATTAAACCCGATGGTGGTGAGATTGTTAAAACAAAAAATTATGAGAACAAAGACAATGCTCAAATCAGCAAAGGCAACTATTCAATAGCTGATAATGGTGATTTTTCAGGAAAAATTTCGATAGTTTCTCAGGGGTCACAGTACAGTCAGAAATATCGATTAGAAAACACTCAGCCTACCGAAAAAGAGAAGCATTATAAAGAATATTGGGACAATATCAACAATTTAAAAATTGATAATATCACTTTTTTGAACGATAAAGAAAAAGTGAGTTTTACCGAAAACGCTAAAATTAGTGCGGTGAATTATGGTACTATTTCAAACAATAAAATGATTTTTATTTTAGATGCTTTCAACCAAAGTTCTGGAGGTATAAAAAGAATTCGAAACCGCAAAAACCCATTTGAGATTCAAAGAGGATACTATGACAACGACGAAATTGCTATTGCATTGCCCACAGGATTTTCTATAGAATCTATCCCCAATAATTTTGAACTGAATACCAAATTCGGCGAATACAAAACTGAAATTATAAAAAAAGACGCTACTAATTTGATTTATAAACGTTCGATTTTCATCAAAAAAGGATTGTATAAAAACACCGAATACGATGAATACCGTCTTTTTATGGAACAAATTTCTAGAAACGATAATGCTAAAATTATACTTACCAAAAACTAATAAATAATGAAAACCAACCTACTTACTTTAATTTTACTTTTTGTCTTTTCCTTCACCAATGCTCAAGAATTCAAATTAGGAAAAGTTTCTATTGCCGAATTAGAAGAAAAACAACACCCCAAAGATCCTTCGGCAGCGGCAGCAATATTATTCAAAAAAGGAGAAGTTAAATTTAGATATTCTGATACCGAAGGATTTGAGGTAGTTACTGTGGTTCAAACAAGGATTAAGATTTACAAAAAGGAGGGATATGATTGGGCAAATCAAGAAGTACGTTACTATTTAGACAATAGTTACAATGAAAATGTTTCCTTTTCAGATGTCTATACTTACAACTTAGTGAACGGGAAAATCGAAAAAACAAAATTGAAAAGTGATGGAGAATTTATTGAAAAGATAAACAAATATTGGGGACGAAAAAAAATCACAATGCCCAACGTAAAAGAAGGCTCTATTATAGAATTTGAATATTCTCTAAAAACAGGTTCAATAGGTTCTTTAAGAGATTGGTATTTTCAATCTAGTATTCCAGTAAATTTTTCAGAATACAAAATCAGTATTCCCGAATATTATACCTACAATACAAGTCAAAAAGGATATATAATATTGAATGCAAATGTTTCAAAGAAGACAAATAGTATAGTTCTTCATAACAAGGAAAGATCAGGAGGAACGGGTTTTAATGCTGTTAGAACCACCTATTCAGATGAAAAAGTTGAATTTATGGAAACACAAACCACTTATTCTGTCAAGGATTTACCAGCCCTGAAAGAGGAAGCATTTGTAAACAATATCGATAATTATACTTCGAGTATTTCTCACGAATTATCGGTGGTAAAATTTCCATATTCTCCTGAAAAACATTATTCAACTGATTGGGAATCGGTAGTTAAAACCATATATAATTATGATGATTTTGGACCAGAACTCAATAAAACCGGCTATTTTGAGGACGAAATAAATAATTTATTGACAGGAATAAATACTCAAAACGAACGAATTTCCGCGGTATTTGATTATGTAAAATCGAATGTAAAATGGAATAGTTTTAAAGGATATTCTTGTAATGATGGAGTGAAAAAGGCCTACAAAGACAAAGTAGGAAATACAGCCGAAATCAATTTGATGCTTACTGCAATGTTGCGTTTTGCTGGATTCAATGCCAATCCTGTTTTAGTAAGTACTCGCGATAATGGAATTGCTTTTTTTCCAAGTAGAACCGCATTTAATTGTGTTATTGCCGCAGTAGAAACACCAGAAGGACTGATTTTGTTAGATGCCACCGAAAAATTTTCAGTACCAAATATTTTACCATTGCGTGATTTAAACTGGGTGGGGAGATTAATCCGCAAAGATGGAACGTCAAACGAAGTGGATTTAATGCCACATACCCTTTCTAAAAACAACACAATTTTAGGACTTGTAGTAAAAAGCGATGGCACTATCGAAGGAAAGATGAGAAGGCAACTTACAGATTACGAAGCGTTAAAATTCAGAAAAGAGAATTTGCAAACAAATAAAGATGCTTATATAGAAGAACTTGAAAACGAAAATAACAAAATAGAAATTGCGGATTATACAAGAGAAAACGACACAGATTTGTCTAAACCCATAAGTGAAACTTTTACCTTTAAAGACACAAAAAGTATCGAAATAATTAACGATAAAATTTATATTTCTCCTTTGTTGTTTTTGGGCTATAAAGAAAATCCATTCAAACAAGAAGTTCGAGAATATCCTGTAGATTTTGGTTTTCCAACATTTGAAAGAATTAATGTTTCTATAGAAATTCCCGAAGGATATGTTGTCGAGTCATTGCCAGCACCACTAAATATTGCGACAGGCGAGAATGTAGGATCCTTCGTTTATAATATTGTTATTAACGAGAATAAAATTCAAACTGTTATTACATCAATCATTAATGAAGCTATTGTTTCGGCAGATTTTTATCCAGTTTTGAAAGGGTTTTACCAACAAATGATTGATAAGCAAAACGAGAAAATAGTTTTAAAGAAAATATAATCATATGAAAATCAGATTTTTTATAGTTCTATTAATTTTTGTTTTTTTGAATACCAATGCGCAATCATTAAAATTAGGAAAAGTTTCTGTTGCCGAATTAGAGGAAAAGATATATGCAGCTGATACAACCGCAACAGCGGCGATTTTGTACAATAAAGCCAGAACTTTTTTTAGTTATGATATTAAAAACGGATTTAGCATTAATACAGAAACTATATTCAGAATAAAAATATATAAAAAAGAAGGTTTAAATTGGGCCAATTATACACTTCCTTATAGAATTGGATATGAAAAATTAAACGATGATAGGGTTGATTTTTCAGACGGTGTAACCTATAATCTCGAAAATGGAAATGTGGTTGCGACAAAATTAAAAAATGAAGGAATTTTTAAAACATCGGTAAATAAATACTGGAAGGAAGCAGCGATAGCCATGCCTAACGTAAAAGTGGGGTCAATCATTGAGTTTAAATACATTGTAAAATCAGAAGACATTGTCGAATTCCCAGACTTTAATTTTCAATATGAAATACCAGTAAATTATTCTGAATGTGTTACTGAAATACCAGGTTTTTTTGTATATAAAGCAGTAACAAAAGGCGGAGTAAAAATTATCACAGAGTCTAAAATTGGTAACGGTTCGCTTAGTTTTGCAAATCAATATGATCATACAAGAACGGAATCGGTTACTTTCGCTCAAGTGAATAGCAAGTATATTGTCAAAAATATAGCAGCTTTAAAACAAGAACCTTTTGTAGATAATATTCAAAATTATCGTTGTTCTATCCAGCACGAATTAGAAAAAACACAATTTTATCAAGAGCCAGTAGTAGATTATTCAAAGACTTGGGAAGGGGTCGCCAAAACTATTTATGGAGATAAAGATTTTGGAGATGAACTCCGTGAAAGTGGCTATTTTGAACAAGATTTGCAAAAAATCATTAACAATGTAGGCTCGCAAAATGAAAGAATGGAGGTCATTTTTAAATTTGTGCAAAACAAAATGAATTGGGATAATAAAAGAGGATATCTTACAGACAAAGGTGTCAAGAAAGCTTACCAAGAAGGAACTGGCAATATAGCCGAAATTAATTTTATTTTGATTTCTATGCTAAATGCTGCAGGAATAAAGGCAAATCTAGTTTTGATAAGTACGATTGACAATGGAATTCCTCAATTTCCTAGTAGAACCATTTTTAATTATGTAATTGCAGCTGCAGAACTTGATGGAAAACAAATAGTACTCGATGCAACAAACAAAAACACTACACTAAATATTTTACCATTTTACACTTTGAATTGGATAGGAAGATTGATAAGGCAAGATGGGACATCACAAGAAATTAATTTATTGCCAAAATCTTTGTCGAAAAAAGGAATATTTTTGACCACTTCTATTGATGAAAAAGGGATATTATCAGGGCAATTTAGAGAGCAAAATGCAGATTATGAAGCCTTGAAATTCAGAGAAAAATATGCCGATGCAAATAAGGAAAACTATCTCGAAAAAATCGAGAATGATTTTCAAGGAATACAAATTACTGACTATAAAATTGAAAACAGTAAAATTTTATCCAAGCCAATAATTGAGAATTTCACTTTTACGGCTAACAATCAATGTGAGATCATTGGCGATAAAATGTATATTAATCCATTGCTTTTTTTTACGGAATCTAAGAATCCTTTTGTTGAGGAGAAAAGAGAACTCCCTATTTATTTTGGTTATCCAAGACAAGAAAAATACAATATTACTATTCAAATACCCGAAGGTTATGTTGTAGAATCTATACCAAGCCCTATAAAATTAGTGACGGGACAAGACGTCGGTTCTTTTGCTTTTAACATACAACAAATAGAAAGCAACATACAAATAGTTGTCGAACAATCAATAAATGGGAATGTAATTTCAGCAGAATTTTATGATATTTTAAAAGAATTCTTCCAGAAAGCTATCGACAAACAAAACGAGAAAATAGTTTTAAAGAAAATATAAGAAATCAAATTCTAGAATAAATATCTTTGGGTTTTCAAATACAAATCCCATGAACCTAAAAAACTCCCAACTCGAAGTTGACAATTGGATCAAAGAACACGGCGTTCGCTACTTCAACGAACTTACCAATATGGCGCAACTTACTGAAGAAGTAGGCGAAGTAGCCCGAATAATTGCCCGTCGTTACGGCGAACAATCCGAAAAAGAAAGTGACAAAAACAAAGACCTTGGCGAAGAACTAGCCGATGTAGTTTTTGTAGTTTTATGCCTAGCAAACCAAACAGGAATCGATTTACAAGCTGCTTTCGATAAGAAAATGGACTTGAAATCCGTTCGAGACAAAGACAGACATAAGAACAACGATAAATTGAAATAATTGTGAATTGTGAATTTTGAATTGTAAATTCGCAGCCTTAATAAAATAATTTATTCCTGATAAAATGAATTTACTGCTACAATCTGCAATCTCTAATCTCAATTCTGCCATCTCGATAACGGGTTCCAAGAGTGAAACAAACCGATTATTGCTATTGCAGGCTTTGTTTCCAAATATTATTTTGGCAAACACTTCCAATTCTGATGATAGCGAAGTGATGCAAAAAGCATTAAATGGAAATGAGGAAATTGTAGATATTCATCACGCTGGAACGGCAATGCGTTTTCTTACGGCTTTTTTTGCTGTAAATGAAGGACGCGAAGTAGTTTTGACAGGATCGACAAGAATGAAGGAACGACCTATAAAAGTTTTGCTTGACGCCTTGCAACAATTAGGAGCGCAAATCTCTTATGAAAACGAAGAAGGTTATCCACCGATTCGTATTAAAGGACAACGAATCATAAAAAATAAAGTTAGTATTCCAGCTAATGTGAGCAGTCAATACATTTCGGCATTGTTATTAGTTGCTCCAAAACTTCAAAACGGAATCGAAATCACTTTGGTGGGCGAAATCACTTCCATTCCTTATATCAAAATGACTTTGGCATTGTTGAATGATTTAGACATTCAAACCAGTTTTGAAGGCAATGTAATCAAAGTATATCCAAAACAAGAAGTTGCACCGAAAGCGATGACTGTGGAATCCGATTGGAGTTCAGCATCTTATTTTTTCAGTTTGGCAGCTTTGTCTAATGAAGCATCCATAAGCATCAGTAGTTACAAAGAAACTAGTTTGCAAGGCGATTCGGCTTTGGTGCAATTGTACGAAAATATGGGTGTGGAATCGAAGTTCGAAAACAATCAATTGACATTGACTAAAAAATCGAATTTCGCCCCAGAAGATGTTACTTTCGATTTGAATAATACGCCAGACATCGCCCAAACCATTGTGGTAACTTGTCTTGGATTGGGAATTGGTTGCCATTTGACTGGACTCCACACCTTGAAAATTAAAGAAACCGACAGACTCGAAGCACTTCGAATTGAATTGACAAAATTGGGAGCCAATATTTCGGTGACCAATGATAGTTTGACTCTTGTGGCTACAACAGCCATTAATTCCAATGTGAAAATTGCTACTTATAATGACCATAGAATGGCAATGGCATTTGCTCCCTTAGCTTTGAAAGTGCCTATAATTATCGAAAATGCTGAAGTAGTTTCAAAATCCTATCCTGATTTTTGGGTTGATTTTGCTAGTCTAGGCTTTCAAACAATAGAAATGAATTAAACAACTATGGCCTCTTCAAGCCCTAGTGCCGCTGGTGTTTTGAAAATAAACAGCAAAACACTTGACAACGCCTATCTCACAATCGTATATTTGCACCCTAAAGATTTTTTGGGTTCTCACAAATCCTAAATCTAAAATCTAAAATCTAAAATTCAATATGAAATTATCCCATTTTCAATTCAATTTACCAAAAGAACTTCTTGCAGAATATCCAGCCGAAAACAGAGATGAATCTCGTTTGATGGTAATTGATCGCAAAAAAGGAACCATAGAACACAAAACGTTCAAAGACGTTATTAATTATTTCGATGAAGGTGATGTTCTTATTTTGAATAATACTAAAGTTTTCCCAGCACGTTTGTACGGAAACAAAGAAAAAACGGGTGCTAGAATTGAAGTATTTTTGCTTAGAGAATTAAATGCAGAACAACGTCTTTGGGATGTATTAGTAGATCCTGCACGTAAAATCCGTATCGGAAACAAATTATATTTTGGCGATGATGATTCTTTAGTCGCCGAAGTAATTGATAATACCACCTCTCGTGGTAGAACTTTACGTTTTCTTTACGATGGTTCTTATGATGAATTTAGAAATAAATTGACAGAATTAGGAGAAACACCAATCCCAAAATACATCAGCAGAGACGTAACTCCAGAAGATGCAGATCGTTATCAAACAATTTATGCCAAAGAAGAAGGAGCTGTTGCGGCACCAACTGCTGGTTTACATTTCTCAAAACATTTGTTAAAAAGACTTGAAATCAAAGGAGTAAAATTTGCTGAAGTAACGCTTCACGTAGGTTTAGGAACCTTCAACCCTGTTGAGGTAGAAGATTTGTCAAAACATAAAATGGATTCCGAAGAGTTGAAAATCACTCAAGAAGCTTGCGATATTGTAAATGATGCAAAAGTAAAAAGGAAACGTGTTTGTGCCGTTGGAACAACATCAATGCGAGCTATCGAAAGTTCGGTTTCATCGCAAAGAACCTTAAACCCTTTTGATGGTTGGACTAATAAATTTATTTTCCCACCACATGATTTTAGTGTGGCAACTTGTATGATTACTAATTTTCATACCCCAAAATCAACTTTATTGATGATGATTTCTGCTTTTTGTGGACACGATTTAATGAAAAAAGCGTACGAAGAAGCCATCAAAGAAGGATATAAATTCTATTCTTATGGCGATGCAATGTTAATTATCTAAAAGGCATCAATAATAATATTTAAAAGAATCTCGTCAGAAATGGCGAGATTTTTTATTTTATGAATGATTTTGAAGGCATATCTTTTCTGGTATATTGAAAACGATCCACCAATTTTGGCAAACAATATCCATCGAGTCCATTTAATGCAATAACATTGCCTTTGTCTATTTGCAACCAACCATCTTCGTGCTGCAAATTTTTATCAAAAAACAAATTTTCGATAGAAGCTATTATATGAATCGTGTCGTTTTCCTTAATGCAATATTCATTCACATATTTGCAGTACAATTGAACAGGACTTCCTTTTACAAATGGAATTTCAATGTCATTCTTATATTCTTCTTCCAGGTTTGTTTTGTCAAACTCTGAAATCCCCAATTCATAATTTGCCGATGTATGATGCGCATCCGCAATCATATCTACCGTAATGTGATTCACCGTAAAAAAACCAGTTTCTCGGATATTTTTATAAGTATCTCTAGGAACTGTAGTTGGTCGCATAATAAATCCAATTAATGCAGGTTCGCTCCCTAAATGAGTTACACTACTAAAAATAGCTACGTTCGGTTTTCCGTCTGCAGATTTTGTAGCAATAAGATTTGCCGATTTATATCCGGTGCAAGAATTGATCAAATTCAACCGTTCTATTTTTTCCATTTTGGATATTTCTTCTTTCGAAACTTTTTTCATACTGCTTTAATTTGTTGCAAATATAATTTTGTTTAACGAATTAAAAAACATATTAAACAAAATAACATGCATTATTTTGAAACTACCTTGAAATAAATAGTTTAATATAACTTTAAAATCATATATATTTGTTTTCCTAATGAATTAAAAATGAAAATACTTAAAAAGATTCTCCTTGTCATTCTAACCTTGATTTTAATTTTGGGTCTTGCATTAGTTGGATATTATTTTTATACCAAACCAACTTATAGAGGAGAGCAAAATCTCAAAAACATTCAAAAAGAAACTACCGTTTATTTTGACGATTTTGGTGTCCCACATATTTACGCCAGTTCGCAGAAAGATGCAATGACCGCTTTGGGTTATGTACACGCCCAAGATCGTTTGTGGCAAATGGAATTGTTGCGACGTATTGCTCCAGGAAGATTATCCGAAATGTTTGGTTCGAAATTGTTAAAAACAGATCAATTTTTTGCAGGCTTAGGCATTGATGAAAACTCAGAAAAAGCGATCTCTCAATTGGACAAAACTTCCGAGGCTTATCAACTGGCATTGGCCTATATTGATGGCATAAACCAATATATGGAAGATGGAAAAACACCAATAGAATTCCAAATATTGGGACTAAAGAAAGATAAATTTACCTTGAAAGATGTTTATAATATCTTCGGATATATGTCTTTTAGTTTTGCAATGGCCCAAAAAACAGATCCATTATTGACCGATATTCGCAATAAATTGGGTGTTGAATATTTAAAAGATTTTGGTTTAGACGGTTCTTTAGGAACAACTCAAATCAAAAATTTTGATGGGAAAACCATCGAATACACCGAAATCTCCAAATCGGTTGCTAGTTTACTCGACAACTCGCCTGTTCCAGCTTTTATTGGTAGCAACAGTTGGGTTATTGGACCACAGAAAACTAAAAACGGAAAAGTTATTTTTGCCAACGATCCGCATATTGTGTTTTCGCAACCTTGTACTTGGTACGAAGCCCATATTGTTGTGCCTAATTATGAAATTTATGGATATTATTTGGCAGGAACTCCTTTTCCACTTTTGGCACACAATCGGCAATATGCTTATGGACTGACAATGTTCGAAAATGACGATCTCGATATGTTTCAGGAGGAAGACAATCCAAATAATAAAAGCCAATACAAAACCGCCAATGGATTCCAGAATTATACCATTCGCAAAGAAACCATCAAAGTAAAAGATAGTTCAAACGTGGTTTTTGAAGTTCGAGAAACTCAACACGGCCCATTAATGAATGATCTATTGGATGGAATCAAGGGGACGAAACCTGTTGCGATGTCGTGGATTTATACCCAGCAGCCCAATCATTTGCTGGAAGCTGTTTATTCACTTTCACATTCCAAAAATCTAGATGATTTTCGAAGAGGAGTATCGCTAATTGCTGCACCGGGTTTGAATATAATGTATGGCGATGCTAAAGGAAATATTGCTTGGAACACTTCGGGTAAACTCTATAAATTGGATAAATCAATCAATCCAAATTTTATTTTAAATGGTTCAAACGGCCTTGATGACCAAAAAGAATTTCAAGATTTTTCCAAAAATCCGCACGCAATTAACCCTAGCTGGAATTATATCTATTCTGCCAACAATCAGCCAGAAGCAGTAGATAATTATTTATATCCTGGCTATTATTTACCTCAAGATCGAGCCAAAAGAATTTCAAGTTTACTGCAACCCAAAAACAATTGGACAAAGGAAGATGTTGGAAAAATGCTAAACGATAATACATCTTCGATTACGCCAAGTATTACGGCTAATTTAATTGGAGCATTAGATGCTAAATCACTATCTAACAATGAAAAACAAGCACTTTCGATTCTAAAAAAATGGAATGGTTCGAATAATTTAAAGGATGTCGCGCCAACAATTTACCAAAAATGGATTTACCATTATTTAAAAAATACGTTTCAAGACGAATTGGGCGAAACGGATTTTAGTATGCTTTTGAGTACACATATTATAAAGCAAATTATTGAACCGCAAAGTAAAAATGAGAATTCAATTTGGTGGGATGATGTGACTACAAAAAATAAAAAAGAAACAAGACTAGAAATACTTAATAAATCCTTTCGCGAAGCTATTATAGCACTCGAAAAACAATTGGGAAAAGAAGTCAACTCTTGGACTTGGAACAGAGTTCACACCTTGGAACATCAGCATCCTTTGGGTCAAGTAGCCGCTTTGAGAGGTGTTTTTAATGTGGGTTCTTTTGAAGTCCCAGGTTCAACCGAAGTGATCAATAACCTGTTTTTTAATTTCACAAATACTGGCGAATATCAAGTAAAAGGTGGACCATCCACCCGAAGAATAATTGATTTTTCGGATATTGAAAACAGTATGAGCATTTTGCCAACAGGGCAATCCGGAAACCCTTTCAGCAAACATTATAACGACCAAGCAGAAATGTACAATACAGGCAAGTTCAGAAAAATGAAAATGAACAAGGAAGAAATTATTAAAAGTTCGACGAAATTGGTTTTTGTGCCAATGAAATAAAAAACATCTATTTGTCATTCCGACGAAGGAGGAATCCCTGTGCTCGCAAGCAACTAATGCCAACCACATTTTTTAAATAGTCTAAAGAAATTTGGTATAATGCCGATATAGTATGAATATAGTCCAATTTTTATTGGACTATATTGGATATATAATCGGTATAAATGAGATTCCTCCTTCGTCGGAATGACAATTTTATAGAAGATTATAACTGCGGTTTTAAAGAAATTGAATTTATTCTTCCTCCCGATGTACTTTCGTAAAATCGAAAGCGGGAGTGCAAATGGCGATATATTCGCAAGGTTCTTCAAACGGATTCGAATATTGAACTCTTGTGTTTTTCTCAATTTTTATAGATTGTCCCGCTTCAAGAATCACGATTTCATCTTCGATGATAAATTGTTTTTTCCCCTTTATAATATAGGTGTATTCTTCAAATTCTGGAGTTTGAAACGGTTCTTTCCAATGTGGTGGTGCAATCATGTGCGCAATTGAAATTGCAGGATTGTTTGTTGTTGGAATCCCGTGATGTTCTTCGATTAATTTCCCATCGGTAGTTGGAACCACGAATGGAGTTTTTTGAATAAAGTATTTTTTTATTTTCATTTTTTAAATATAAAGTAAACTGCCAAAACCAAAAATAAGAATCCCACGAAATGGTTCCATCTAAAAGTTTCATTTTTGAAAAATAGTAGCGAGAAACCCACAAAAATAACCAAGGTAATTACTTCCTGAATAACTTTGAGTTGTACCAATGAAAAAGGACCACCGTTGCCTTGATAGCCTATTCGGTTTGCAGGAACTTGGAAGAAATATTCGAACAAAGCTAATCCCCAACTAATTAATACAATAGTTATAAGTCCTGCATTTTCAAACCATTTGAGTTCCTTGAATTTTAAATGCCCGTACCAAGCCAAAGTCATAAAAACATTCGATAAAATGAGTAGTCCTATTGTTGCGTATCCTTTCATTTAAAACGAGTTGTATTGAAATTGAATTTTGTCATTGAAATTGAAATTTACTTCCTCAACAATTTGCTCAAAACACTAAAAGCACCTCGAATAAAAGTTGCACTTGTTAGTACTTTTATTACTGATTTGGTAACTGTTCCAGTAGTATCTCCAGATTTTTTTTCTTCTTTTTCTGCTTCTTTTTCCTCTTCTTGTTTGACAACTTCTTGTTCAGCGGCTACAATTTTTTTGGTAAGCATTTCGTAAGCACTTTCACGGTCAATCAGCTCGCTGTATTTTTTTACCAATTTCGATTTGGAGTTAATTTCCTGAATTTCGCTTTCCGTCAAAACATCCATTCTACTTTCAGGAGCTCTCATCATCGTTGCGGCAAGCGGAGTAGGAATCCCTTTTTCGTTTAAGGCTGTGACCAAAGCTTCTCCAATTCCTAGGCTGGTCAACACTTCGTCTGTTTTATAATAATCGGAGGTTGGATAATTGTCGGCAGTTTGTTTAATAGCTTGTCGATCATTAGCTGTAAAAGCTCTCAAAGCGTGCTGAATTTTTAAACCCAATTGAGCCAAAACACCACTAGGAACATCCATTGGATTTTGGGTTATAAAGTAAACACCAATTCCTTTGGAACGAATCAGTTTTACGATGGTTTCTATTTGTTCCAACAAGGTTTTACTAGCTTCTTTGAAAATTAAATGGGCTTCGTCAATAAAAATTACTAATTCTGGTTGTTCAGCATCTCCCTTTTCAGGCATTTGGTTATAAATTTCAGCTAATAAACTCAACATAAATGTCGAAAAAAGTTTGGGTTTGTCTTGAATGTCTGTCAAGCGAATGATATTGACATAACCTCTTCCGTTTTCGTCGATACGCATTAAATCGTTGATTTCAAAAGACATTTCTCCAAAAAATAAATCGGCTCCTTGTTGTTCGAGTTCGATTATTTTTCTGAGAATGGTGCCAGTTGTCGAGGTCGAAATCTTACCGTAACTTTCTTCAATTTCGGCTTTTCCCTCTTCAGTTATGTAATTTATTACTTTTTTTATGTCTTTTAAATCCAAAAGAGGCATTTTGTTATCATCGCAATATTTGAATAGTACCGAAATTACTCCAGCCTGCGTGTCATTCAAATCTAAAATTCTTGAAAACAAAACAGGCCCAAATTCTGAAATAGTAGAACGAAGCCGAACACCGTTTTGTTCCGACAAGGACATCAATTCTACGGGAAAACTAGATGTTTTATAAGGAATATTGATTTTGGCGTGACGCTCAGTTATGAAAGATTTCTCTTCTCCTTCTTTGGCAATTCCACTAAAATCTCCTTTAATGTCCATCATTAGCACCGGAATTCCAAACGAAGATAATTGTTCCGATAAAACTTGAATTGTTTTTGTTTTACCAGTTCCAGTAGCCCCAGCTATCAATCCGTGTCGGTTCAACGTTTTTAAAGGAATCTTGATATGTGCATCAGGCAATGCTTCTCCGTCGAGTAAGGCACCGCCCAAAATTATACTCTCTCCTTTTGAAAGGTAGCCTTCATTTATCTGTTTTTTGAAATCTTCTTTTCTGCTCATGGTGGTTATGAAATTAAAACAATGCAAGATATTATTTTTTTTGTAAAAATTATACTCACTAGTATTAATAAAAAGTAACATCTTTTTTTTAAGATAAAATAAAGAATAGTATTTTTATTCTTCAGAAAGTGTTAAAAAAACACTTAAATTTAATTTTAAAACCATATTCTGCTTTCAAAATTTGGATTTTAAATGAACTTAATTGAAATTAATGTAAAAGATGATAAAAGTCACTTTTTTACGGTTAAGTTAAATTAGTTAAATAATAGTAAAAAAAGTTTTTTTATTTGAACTAAAAATATAAATTTGCTCCACAACAAAGTTTATTCTAACAATAAATAAATTATTAAAACTATTAAAATTAAAAGAAAATGGCAAACGTTAAAAAAGAAAAAGGTTCAGGTTTAGGTGGTATGATTTCAGGAATCATTATTGCATTATGTATTTTTGCAGGATGGTTAATCTGGACTTTCATTATGGGTGATGGTGCAAATTTTGAAGGAGGAGTAAACACAGGACATCCACTTCCAGGAAATTATTTAGCAATGGTTTACAAAGGAGGTCCTATTGTGCCAGTTTTAATGGGATTGCTTTTGATGGTAATTGTTTTCTCATTTGAGCGTTTTGCTGTAATTTCTAAAGCAGCTGGGAAAAATAATCTTGACAAATTTATGTCAGATGTTCAAACAAGTATCAAAACAGGAGATATTGAAGGAGCAATTGTAGCTTGCGACAAACAACAAGGTTCTGTAGCAAATGCAATTAGATCAGCATTAGTGAAATATCAAGACGTTAAAAAAGAAGGTTTAGATAGCGAAGCTGCTGCAGAAACAATTCACAAAGAAATTGAAGAAGCTACTTCACTTGAAATGCCAATGTTGGAAAAACACATGACTATCCTTTCTACATTAGTATCTTTAGGAACTCTTGCAGGGTTATTAGGAACAGTAACAGGTATGATTAAAGCGTTTGGTGCGTTAGCAAGTTCAGGAACTCCTGACCAAGCGATGTTGGCAAATGGTATTTCTGAAGCACTTATTAATACTGCAACAGGTATTTCTACTTCTGCTCTTGCAATTGTTGTTTACAACTTATTCACTTCAAAAATTGATACTTTAACTTACTCAATTGATGAGGCAGGTAACACAATCGTGAATACTTACAGACATTTTAGAGGTACACAAAAATAATTAATAATAATTTTTAAGGATTTAGCGTTGTATTATTTACAAACGCTAATTCCTTAACTATTTAAATATAAAAATTAATGGCTGGTAAATCGTCCAAAAAAGCAGCGTCTATTGATATGACGGCTATGTGTGATGTGGCTTTTCTATTGCTTACTTTTTTTATTTTGACCGCTACGGCCAAAATACCTGAAGCTTTGCCTGTAGATACGCCGCAATCTACCGTACAAACTAAATTGCCCGAATCGGATTTGGCTACTTTGACCATTGGTAAAGGAAAAGTGTTTTTTGATTTGAAAGGAAGAGAAGTTCGTGTAAAAACTCTCGAATTGATGGGTCAAAAATACGGTGTTGAGTTTACTGATGACGAAAAATCTAAGTTTGCATTGATGGAAGGAATTGGAGTGCCAATTCTTAATTTGAAACAACTTATTGAAATGAAAACTGCTGAACGTAGTAAGGCAGGTCAACCAGGAGTACCTACAGATTCACTTGATAATCAATTGAAAGAATGGGTTTATAATGCTCGTATTGCTAATATTGAATTGAATGATAAAGAATTGCAAATCGCAATTAAGGGAGATGCAAAAGAAGAATATCCATCTATTCGTAAAGTAATGGATATTTTACAAGACCAAGGAATCAATAGCTTTAGCTTAGTGACTGGTCTAAGAGGAAAGAATTTTTAATTAAAAAACACACACTAAAATGGCTGAATTAAATACAGGCGACAGTGGAGGCGGTAAGGACAAGAAAGTAAGGAGTAAAAAACAAAATTCTAAAGTAGATTTAACTGCTATGGTGGATTTGGCTTTCCTTCTTATCACGTTCTTTATGTTAACTACTACCTTGTCTAAACCACAATCTATGAATTTGGGGTTGCCAGATAAAGATGAACCTAATAAACAAAATGTTGACATTAAAGTAGATGAAAATCGAACAATGACTATTTTATTAGGTGCTAATAATAAATTATTACGCTATAATGGGTTGTTAGCGACTCCTGTTGCTGGTGGAGCACCTAAAGATTTTATTTATGGAAAAGAAGGGATTCGTAAAGAATTGTTGAAAGTAAAAAAAGATGTTTTAGCTTATTCTACTGCAAAAGGAAAGCCTAAAAATGGTATGATTGTTATTATTAAACCAAGTAAGAAATCTACCTACAGGAATTTAGTTGATATTCTTGATGAAATGGCGATTGTTGACGTACCCACTTATGCAATTGTAAATGAATTTACACCTGAAGAAGCAAAATTGTTAGAAGGAAAATAAGATTTGATCTTAAAAACCCAATAACCTAATAATTAAGAAATATGAAATTAGATTTATTAAATAATCACTGGCTTGAAATTGTTTTCGAAGGACGTAATAAACGCTATGGTGCTTACGATTTGAGAAAATCAATTACCAAGAGTACAGTAAAATCCTTTATAATTGGAACCATTGTTTTTGCCATTCTTGTGAGCATACCAACTATTATGCGTATGATCCCAGATACAAAAGAAGATACAACTTTGGATCAAAAAATTACAGCAGTAAAAATGCCTCCTAAAAAGGAGAAGCCAAAAGAAAATCTTCCACCACCACCACCTCCTCCACCCAAAGTGGATCAAGTGAAATTTGTGAAACCTGTTGTTGCTAAAGCAGATGAGGTTGTAGAGGAAATTGCTGTTGTTAAAGATCTTAAAGATAAAAACATTGGTAAAGAAACTATAAAAGGAGATCCAGATGCGGAATTAACAGTTGAGCCAGTTGGTACAGGTGTAGCTGCAGTTGTTGAAGAAGATAATACCGTTTATAACACTGCTGGAATTGAGGTTAAACCTGATTTTCCAGGAGGAATGGATAAATTCTACCAATTTGTATCTAAGAATTATCAAACTCCCGAAGAAGAAGGTCTGAAAGGTAAAGTGTATGTAACATTTGTAGTTGAAAAAGATGGTTCATTAACGGATATCAAAGTTCTTAGAGATATTGGTTACGGTACAGGAAAAGAGGCTATTCGTGTATTAAACAAATGCCCGAAATGGAGTGCTGGTGAGCAAAACGGAAAAAAAGTAAGATGTACTTTCAGTTTGCCAATTAATATTCAATCAGCTGAATAATGTTAAACAAAAGCATACAAAATTTCAAAAAGAAATCGCTCAAAGAGCGGTTTCTTTTCGTTATAGGCTTGTTGGTCTTTTTTGCCTATTTCATTTTAGGTCTAATCTTTATATTTTGGAAGTCTATGCCTATAGCAATGGAATCGGTGTATAGAGTATCGTTTGGTGTACTTTTAATCGTTTATTCGTTTGTACGCTTTTTTAGGATTTTTAACTTAAATAATGAATAGATATGTTTAAAAATAGCAAGCTTTTTTTATTAGGATTTTTATGTGTTTGTTTAGTTACATGTAACAAATCAGATCAATCTAAAAATAGTAAGGAATCAATTTTAAAAGGTTCTGCAACTATTCTTGTTGACGAAACTTTGACTCCTATAATAGAAGATCAGGTTGCTATTTTTGAAAGTAAATATAATGCTAAAATCAAAATTGTTTCTCAATCGGAAGCAGAATTAGTCGTTTCATTGTTCAAAGAGAAGTCAGGTATTGCGATTTTGACTAGAAATTTGACAATAAATGAAAATAAAATCTTTGAGCAAAAAAAAATTACACCAAAAATAACTAAATTTGCAACAGATGCAATTGCTTTTATTTCCAACATAAGCAATAAAGACACTTTGATTGAGTTAAAGAGTGTAATAGATTATATGCAAGGAAAGCAAAATGCGAGAATTAAAGGATTGGTTTTTGACAATCCCAATTCAAGCACTGTTCGTTATATGAATGAACTTGCAGGAATAAATGCTTTACCTAAAGAAGGGGTTTATTCCTTCAAGACGAATCAAGAGGTTATTAAGTTTGTGGCCGAAAATGATGGAATGATAGGTGTAGTAGGGGTAAATTGGCTGACACAACCAATGCCAATTATGCAAAAATATGTTAATCAAGTTAATGTATTAAGTGTAAAAAGTACCTCTAACAATAAATTTTATTCACCAAGTCAAAATAACATTGCAGAAGGTAAATATCCTTTGGCACGCGATTTGTATATCATAAACGCACAAGGATATTCAGGATTAGGAATGGGTTTTGCCTCGTTTGTTGCTGGAGATATTGGACAAAGAATAATTTTGAAGTCAGGATTATTACCCGTGAGAGTGCCAGGCAGAAGAATAAACATTAGGAATGAGATAAGTAATGAGAAGAAATAAATAAATTAAATACAAGATGAACACACTTAAAATTTTTAGTATAGCTTTTTTAACATCAGTTACTTTTGGGTTTGCCCAGGATGTTAACCAAGCAAGAAAAGCAGTAGATGCAGAACAGTATGAAAAAGCAAAATCGATTTTGAAGTCGATAATTAAAGTTAATCCTATCGATGGAAGAGCTAATTTTATACTTGGAAATGTATATTTAATTCAGACTGTAACGGATTCTGCTAAAATTTCTTTTCAAAGAGGATTGGCTGGGACCGAAGGGTCTAGATTAAATTATATCGGTTTGGGTACGATAGATTTGGACAGTGGTAATACAATTGCTGCCGAAGCAAATTTTGCCTTAGCTTTGAAGGATACAAAAAAGAAAGATATTGAAGAATTAGTTGCTATTGGTAGAGCATATACTTATTCAAATAAACCTAACTACAAAAAAGCAATTGAATATTTAAACAAAGCCAAGGCTATTAATCCAAATGACGCATTGACTCAATTAGCTATTGGAGACGCTTATTATGGAGACAAAAACCAAAATGAGGCTTATGCTGCTTATAGAAATGCATTTCAATTTGATCCTACTTTACTGAGAGCCAAAATGCAGTTAGGGGTTCTATTAAAAGGAGCAAAATCCTATGATGAGGCCATTAAATCTTTCAATGAAGTTATTGCAATAAACCCAAGCTATGGTCCAGTTTATAGAGAATTAGCCGAAACGTATTACAAATGGGGAAGAAATAAGCCTTCGAAGTCCACCGAATACATGCAAACGGCTATTACTTATTATGAAAAATATCTTGGTTTAACCGATCAATCGTTGCACTCTAGAATGCGTCATGCTGATTTCTTAGTTCTAGTTAAAGATTACAAAGCATTGGAGATCGAAGCCAATAAGATGATAGAAATGGATAAAGTAAATCCTAGAATCTTTCGTTACTTAGGATATTCTGCTTATGAAAATGGTAATGCTGATCTTGCTATAAAATCGTTAGAAAGTTTTATTGCTAATCCTGTAAATAAAGTAATCGCGAAAGATTATCTATATTTAGGAACGGCTAAATTTAAAAAGGGATTGACTGCTGATGGATTGACAATTGACCCAGTTCTTTTTGATTCAGGTATGGCCGATCTCAAAAAAGCAATAGAAATTGAGCCGTTGATTATCGAAGACTTGAATGAAGTAGGTAAAAAATTATTTGCTTTAAAATTATACAAAGAGGCTGTGCCAGTTTTCGAGTTTGGAACATCAAATGCCGAATATAAAAATTATATTGAGGATAATATTTACTATGGTTTGTCAATTTATTATGCTAATAATAAAAAAGATGTTACGCCAAATCCTGTTGATTTGCAAAAAGCCGATTTGGCTTTTGATAAAGTGATAATAGCTTCTCCTTCTTATCATGATGCTTATCTTTATAGAGCAAGGACAAATAGTTTGATAGGAAATGATGAAATGACGATAAAATATTATGAAACCTTCATTGCAAAAATTACAGAGAAGGGGCCAGAAGAATTAGCAAAGCCAACTACTACCAAAAAAGTTGTAGAGTCATATAACAACATTGCAGCTAGTTATGCAAATACCGACAAAGTAAAAGCAATTGAGTTTCTGACTAAAACACTCACTATTGACCCTACAAATCCTTATGCGACAGAATCTCTAGCGAAATTAAAAAAATAATATTTTTAATATTTGTTTAAAACCGATACTTTTTGCAAAGCTATCGGTTTTTTTATGCAAATAAGTCAATGCTTTTTATTCACTATCTTTGCCCTTTAAATATAAAAAATGTTATCAAAAGAAATACAATTAGAAGTTAACAAAGGGACAATGCTTCCCTTAATGGAAGAATTTTATACTATTCAAGGAGAAGGTTTTCACACCGGAACTGCGGCTTATTTTATAAGAATTGGAGGTTGCGATGTAGGCTGTCACTGGTGTGATGTCAAAGAAAGTTGGAATGCTGAATTGCATCCGCCAACGAACATCGATTTGATTGTGGCAAATGCCAAAAAATATGCAGATACTGTTGTGGTTACTGGTGGCGAACCATTAACTTGGGATATGACTTTATTGACACAAAAGCTAAAAGACCAAAACCTAAAAGTACATATTGAAACTTCAGGAGCATATAAACTTACAGGAAGTTGGGATTGGATTTGTCTTTCGCCAAAGAAAAATAAATTGCCAACACAAACCGTATATGACAAAGCCCACGAGTTGAAAGTAATAATATTCAACAAGCACGATTTCATTTTCGCCGAAGAGCAAGCGGAGTTGGTTAATGAAAATGCTATTTTATTTCTGCAACCCGAATGGAGTAAAAAAGAAGAAATGACACCGCTTATTGTTGATTATGTAATGAACAATCCAAAATGGCGCGTATCTTTACAAACACACAAATACCTGAATATTCCTTAAACATGAAATTTTTTTTATATTTTGCAATTGCTATTTTTTCTTTTCAATTTTCTTCAGCTCAGCAAACAACGGACGTTCCTGACAATACTGTTTACAATACAGCAGGAATAGATGTGAAACCAGAATTCCCTAGTGGGGTTAATGAATTCTATAAATTTATAGCCACAAATTATGTAACGCCTAATGTGAAGGGCTTGTCAGGAAAAGTATATGTCACTTTTGTAATTGAAAAAGATGGAAGTCTTTCGGATATAAAAGTATTACGGGATATTAGACATGGTACTGGAAAAGAAGCAATTAGAGTTTTGGAGCTTTCTCCAAAATGGATTCCCGGGGAACAAAACGGTAAAAAAGTAAGATGTACTTATAGTTTGCCAATTGCAATAAATACAAAATAATATTTTCCCAAACTTTGTTTGGGATTTTTTACATTTACAAAAAATCTATAAATGAAATCACAATTCCTTTTAGACAAATGTATAACCTTCCTAAATCACGGTTCATTTGGTGCGTGTCCAAAACCAATTTTCGAGGAATATCAGCGTATTCAATTGGAACTGGAAAATGAGCCTGTTTATTTTATTCAAAAAAAACAGACAGAATATTTAAAAATAGCCAAAGAAAGTTTTGCAAAGTATATAGGTTGCAATGCCAATGATTTCTTTTTCACACCCAATCCAACTTTTGCAATCAACACGATTATGCGCAGTTTGGATTTGAAAGCAGGTGATGAAATCCTAACCACCAACCACGAGTATGGTGCAATGGACAGAACTTGGAATTTCTATTGCAAAAAATCAGGAGCCAAATACATTCGTCAAAATATTTTACTTCCGGTGGTTTCTAAAGAGCAAATGTTAAAAGAATTTTGGAGTGGCTATACTTCAAAAACCAAAGTCGTTTTTCTAAATCAAATCTCAAGTTGTACGGCTTTGATTTTTCCTGTAAAAGAAATCTGCGACAAAGCACGGGAATTGGGATTGATTACAATTATCGATGGCGCTCACGTTCCTGGTCAAATGGATTTGAATCTCACAGAATTAAACCCAGATTTTTATACCGGAACGCTTCATAAATGGATGTTGGCTCCAAAAGGAAGTTCATTTTTATATGTAAAAAAAGATTTTCAGGAAATGCTAGATCCGCTTGTTGTGGGTTGGGGTTATGAAAGTGTTTCTCCTAGCGAAAGTCGGTTTTTGGATTATCAAGAATATCAAGGAACGAGAGAGATTTCGGCGTTTTTATGCACGCAAAAAGTCATTGATTTTCTTCAAGAAAATCATTGGAAAACTATAGCAAAGGAATGCAGACAATTAGTTTTCGATAATTACCAACGCTTTTGCGATTTGCTCAACACCCAACCAATTTGCCCAATTTCCGAAGATTTTTTAGTGCAAATGGCAAGTATTCCCATAAAAACTTCAAATCCTGTTGCGTTGAAAGAGTTGCTTTTTGATAAATATAAAATCGAAATCCCAGTAATGCCTTTAAATGGAAATTATTTTTTGAGATATTCTATAAATGCCTATAATTCTCAGGAAGATTTAGATATTTTGTACAAAGCTTTGGAAGATATAATTGTTACTACGGATTTGATTGAATTGTAAAATCGTATTATCTATTCTCTCTTTTTTTTAAATCCAAAGCCTCGCTAAATAATCGAAATGTTCCCCTTCCATTATTAATTCGCATTGTAACCCATTGGCGAAAGCCGCATTTTGTAAGGTGTTATAATCAAGATAGAGCCACGGAAAAGTAGGTTCAGTTTCATTTTTATAGGAAATAGTGAAAGTCAATTCTCCATAATAGCCATTGCCTGGAATCCATTTACCTCCGTCTTCGTCATCATCAAATATATAAATAATATCAGAAGAATCAATTAAGATTTGACCTTTTGGATTGAGAATGTTTTTTAGTTTTTGTAAAAAACGGGGAGTTTCTTTCAATGTGCCAAAGATTCCAGTGCCATTCATCAACAACAAAATGGTATCAAATTTTTCGTTTTCCAACGTCATTATATCTAGAACCTTGGCATTTTTCAAACCACGAAGTTCACAAGCCTGAATTGCATTTGGCGAAATATCTATGGAAGTAACTTCTAGATTTCTATCGTTTTGCAATGTCAAACTATGACTTCCTGCTCCGCAACCCACATCGAGCACTCTTCCTTTGGCAAGTTGTAACGCTTTTTGTTCCAATTTTGGCATTTCGTCATAGGAGCGAAAAAGGTAGGCGACACTCATTTCGTCCTCTTCGGAAATGGAGGTTTCAGTGATTAAATCCTCGGGAGAATTATTAGTTTGAAAATCGAGTATGGCTTTTCCAAAAAGGTCTTTCATAGTCTTTGCGAGGAACGAAGCTATCTATCCTCGGGTTTTTTAGTTATTAATCTGGAAGTTGTTTACTTTTGTTGACTCAACTTTAAACTTTAAACTTGAAACAAATTCTAAACAATCTTCCTAAAGAGGCCAAAGATAAGCATATCGAAAACAAAAAGTATTTTGACAAGCTGAAAAAAAAGCAACCTAAAAATTTGGATTACATAATGCAGGAATTGCACAATGCCGAATTCAAGAAAACCGATTGTTTAAAATGTGCCAATTGCTGTAAAACTACAGGTCCATTATTCACTTCCGCAGATATTGAACGTATTTCAAAACATCTGCGTCAAAAACCACAACAGTTTATTGACCAATATTTACGAATAGACGAAGACAAAGATTATGTATTGCAAAATGTTCCTTGTACTTTTCTAGATAATGATAATACGTGTTTCATTTATGATGTTCGCCCAAAAGCCTGCCGAGAATTTCCGCATACGGACAGGAAAAAGTTTCAACAAATAACAGATTTGACTTTAAAAAACGTAGAAATATGCCCAGCAGCTTTCAATATTGTAGAGGAGATGAAGAAGAAAATGCCTTTGTAAAACATATTCTTTTAAAAAACAGAAAGGATTTTAATAAATTTAAACCGTAATTTTGGCACAAGCAAACCCAAATTAGATATATCAAATTGAATTTAGAATATTTCATAGCCAAAAGACTCATCACTGCTAAAGATTATAAAAGCAGCATATCATCACCAATTATCAAAATTGCCATTTCGGCTATTGCTATCGGAATGATTATGATGATTGTTTCCGTTGCTACAGGAATTGGATTGCAACAAAAAATCCGGGATAAAGTTTCTGCCTTCAACGGTCATATCATTATTTCGAATTACGACAACAATCAATCCGAAGTTACGCTGGTTCCCATTTCAAAAAATCAATATTTTTATCCAAAATTCACTTCAGTTCCAGAAGTGAGTCACATTCAGGCCATTGCAAGCAAAGCTGGGATAATTAGAACTGAAACAGCTTTCGAAGGAATCATTCTAAAAGGAGTGGGCACAGATTATCAATGGGATAACATAAAGGAATATATTGTGTCAGGCAAATTACCTGATTTCTCAAAAAATCTTAATCAAGAGGTATTAATATCACAATTGCTAGCCAACAGGCTTAATCTAAAAGTAGGAGATTCTTTCAATACATTTTTCATTAAAGAAGACCAGAATAAATTACCCAACATCCGAAGATTCAAAATTTCAGGTATTTTTAATTCTGGATTTCAAGAGTTTGATGCAACATATATAATAGGAGATATTCGTCACATACAACGTATTAATAAGTGGAAACCCGATCAAGTTGGTGCATTCGAAGTTTTTACCAATGATTTTACCAATATCAAAACCATTGGCGAACAAGTGTATGAACAAACATCCTCAACACTCGATTCCAAAACCATAATCGAAAAATACAGTTACATCTTCGAATGGCTAAAACTCTTCGATTTAAACATCATAGTTATTCTTGCAGTAATGATACTTGTCGCCACTATCAATATGGTTGTCGCTTTATTAGTACTCATTCTCGAACGCACCCAAATGATAGGAATACTCAAAGCATTAGGTTCAAACAATTGGTCCGTGCGAAAAATATTTCTATACAACGCCTTCTACCTTATAATAAGAGGCCTGTTTTGGGGAAATCTTATAGGTATTTCTCTGCTTTTAATCCAGCAGTATTTTGGAGTAATCAAACTCAATCCCGAAAACTATTATGTCAACCAAGCACCAGTTTATATCAACTTGGGTTATATATTACTATTAAATCTGCTCACAATCACAGTTTGCTTCTTGGTCTTACTAATTCCTTCCTATATAATAACCAAAATTTCCCCAGTAAAAGCCATTCGTTTCGATTAATTTTCAATTGCGAGGAATGAAGGAATCTGGAGCTTAATCCTGCTATCCGTTTCAATCTCTTGTGCCGAACCCCGGCACAAGAGGATTTCCACTGCTATCAGGGCTATGGCATTGGTTTTCAAAAAATGTTTCTCCTTATGGAAGGAAGATTTTCAACTCCACTTAATTCCCAGTCAGCTTCCGATCAAAGCTTGGTCAAAGCCTAGGTTGTGGTACCCCAAAATTTTGTCAAAAAAAGCAAAAACTAAAAAAGGCACAGTAATAAAGGTTATTTAGCATTATAATAAGATAGCTTTTTGGATTCTGCTACAGCAAATAGCAATTAATTTGTTTTCCAATTAGAGGTGCGCATCCCTATAAATGCAGTAAAACTATAAGAATTTTCAAAAACGGCTATAACAAAATCACAAATGCTTAAAAAGTCACCCTTGTAAATATCGAAAAGTCAGTAACTTAAAAAATACTTTCAAAATACTTTATCAAAAGGTTTGCGAAAGTGGATTTGTTGTGTACTTTTGCACCCGCAATGAAGCAGACGTTCCTACAAATCCTGACAAACCAAAAGAATTAAAGTTGAAAATTTATTTTCAAAAAAGGTTAAAAAAAGTTTGTAAGATTTAAAAACGAGTGTTACATTTGCACCCCGCTAAAAGACCAACGTTCCTTGAAAAACTGATAAGAGAAAAGAGAAGAAAAGAAAAATAAATTTTTTTAAAAAAACTTTTCAAAAACCCTTGCCAGAATAAAAAGAATGATTACTTTTGCACCCGCTAACCGAGAGGATGGCGAAAAAAAAGATAAGACACGTTCCTAGACATATTGAATTGACAGCCGTTTTAAGAGAGATCTTAAAACAAATATAAAGAGAGTAAGAGAATCGTAGAGACGTAATGTATTACGTCTTTGCAAAGATGACCACTAGAATTTGAGTCGAATAAACAAAGAATTAGATTTATCTAATTCAAACAATATACGATGAAGAGTTTGATCCTGGCTCAGGATGAACGCTAGCGGCAGGCTTAACACATGCAAGTCGAGGGGTATAGTAGCAATACTAGAGACCGGCGCACGGGTGCGTAACGCGTATGCAATCTACCTTTTGCAGAGGGATAGCCCAGAGAAATTTGGATTAATACCTCATAGTATATATGGATGGCATCATTTATATATTAAAGTCACAACGGCAAAAGATGAGCATGCGTCCCATTAGCTTGTTGGTAAGGTAACGGCTTACCAAGGCAACGATGGGTAGGGGTCCTGAGAGGGAGATCCCCCACACTGGTACTGAGACACGGACCAGACTCCTACGGGAGGCAGCAGTGAGGAATATTGGACAATGGGCGCAAGCCTGATCCAGCCATGCCGCGTGCAGGATGACGGTCCTATGGATTGTAAACTGCTTTTGCACAGGAAGAAACATCCCGACGTGTCGGGACTTGACGGTACTGTGAGAATAAGGATCGGCTAACTCCGTGCCAGCAGCCGCGGTAATACGGAGGATCCAAGCGTTATCCGGAATCATTGGGTTTAAAGGGTCCGTAGGCGGTTTAGTAAGTCAGTGGTGAAAGCCCATCGCTCAACGGTGGAACGGCCATTGATACTGCTAGACTTGAATTATTAGGAAGTAACTAGAATATGTAGTGTAGCGGTGAAATGCTTAGAGATTACATGGAATACCAATTGCGAAGGCAGGTTACTACTAATGGATTGACGCTGATGGACGAAAGCGTGGGTAGCGAACAGGATTAGATACCCTGGTAGTCCACGCCGTAAACGATGGATACTAGCTGTTGGGGGCAACTTCAGTGGCTAAGCGAAAGTGATAAGTATCCCACCTGGGGAGTACGTTCGCAAGAATGAAACTCAAAGGAATTGACGGGGGCCCGCACAAGCGGTGGAGCATGTGGTTTAATTCGATGATACGCGAGGAACCTTACCAAGGCTTAAATGTAGATTGACCGATTTGGAAACAGATCTTTCGCAAGACAATTTACAAGGTGCTGCATGGTTGTCGTCAGCTCGTGCCGTGAGGTGTCAGGTTAAGTCCTATAACGAGCGCAACCCCTGTTGTTAGTTGCCAGCGAGTCAAGTCGGGAACTCTAACAAGACTGCCAGTGTAAACTGTGAGGAAGGTGGGGATGACGTCAAATCATCACGGCCCTTACGCCTTGGGCTACACACGTGCTACAATGGCCGGTACAGAGAGCAGCCACTTCGTGAGGAGGAGCGAATCTATAAAACCGGT
>Ga0209717_1000185_pt1 | contig 79588 bp, 69 predicted proteins | sample AD_UKC048_MetaG_FD_184418 | JGI IMG/M metagenome (GOLD analysis project Ga0209717, IMG submission 184418) | Active sludge microbial communities of municipal wastewater-treating anaerobic digesters from USA - AD_UKC048_MetaG (SPAdes) (version 2) | ecosystem: Engineered > Bioreactor > Anaerobic >...
TTGGTGTCAGTGTAATATTGGTCGTTGCTGCATCAGCCAATGCAGGAGCCGCCAGTGGGGTGGCTGACGTATTAGCAGCTACGGCAGTGGCGATTTGCGTGTAAGAAATTGAATCACCTGCACCATTTTGTTATTGGTGTCCATTGCATCCAAGGCCGAGTCTGATATCACAACTGGCCAAAGCACGCTTAGTTCTACAGCTAACCTTTATTTTGTGATTAAAATTCCTCAAACACTTTTTATGCGCGTAGGCCCTGATTCAAATTTAACGCAAAAAAATCGTCCCATAAGTTCAGCAACCAGCGGTCCGTTGGCTACACATATTGCAGGTAATAGTGGTGCCGTATTATTGAGCGTTCATTCAAAAACAGCGTTAAATGATGAAAGTGCAAAAAACATACGAACCCAACCCAACGTAATCTACGCTCATGAAAATCAAACAGCCAACCCAATGGTTTACACCGCATCGATGCCCTAAAATTTACAGCTAAAGCTGGCAAATAGAATGAGAAACTCAGTCTAATTAAACGCGTAACCTTTTTCGATGCCCTGCGAGCCTTTATTTATAAGGCTCACAGGGCATTGTTTTTCTCTCGGAGATATTTGTAGATAAAAAATACTTTTTTTGATGCATTCACTTGCCTAAGTATTTTAGATGACTTGCGCAATGTGCACGGCAATCGCTAGACCCAAAACCTGCGATTAAAATCTCCCCTTGAGTACATTGATTGACTTGGCATTCGGGCAATGTGAATTTTGTCACTTTCAGGATAGATGCTGCAGGTGAAGCTAATAAATAATCAATGTGCCACCTTAATTTATTCTCATTTAATTTTTTTGCAGTAAGCAAATGCCGGGCAATGCGCGCCTCAATATTACGTAAGGCACTGCCCGTATACACATAACGGCCCTGAGGAAAATCAAAAAAGCCAAAACGGCCTATCGTTAACAGTGTCGGGGTGCTGAGCAAAATCTCCAGCTGGTAGGTCACGTAAGTTGGCATTTGCGTTGAATTGCGACTATTTTTAAATAGAAATAAATTCTAGCGCAATTTGATGATGATGCTTGCGTAGCCAGCGTTAGTTTTAATCGAACAGAGTGAAGCTAAAATCTAGCGCATTTAGGCTAGACTCAGTGGTAATTGTTGAGATATTTGATTGTGCCGAACGTTTATTTCACTGTAGCAAATTGCTTTTATGCTACTGCAGAATAAACTGGCGTCCCCACGGGGATTCGAACCCCGGTCGCCTCCGTGAAAGGGAGGTGTCCTAGGCCTCTAGACGATGGGGACCTAAGAAAATATTGCCAAAGGCAATATTAGATACAACACGTACATTTTACTACAAGTCACTATATTTCTATAATGAATTTTTGCTAAATTGGTGGAGGTAAGCGGGATCGAACCGCTGACCTCTTGCATGCCATGCAAGCGCTCTCCCAGCTGAGCTATACCCCCAGTTACCTACATTTTCACCACTTACTTAATTCAGTAATCAGCGAGGCGCAATATTAAAGATGAGAGGCTAGGTTGTCAATGACTTTTGTGAGGTTTATGTAAATTCATCCGTTAGCCACGTATATTTGATTGGCTGTCAAATTGGGTTAAATCAACGCGCGGTAAAGGCTGCCAACCAGGTTTGCGATGTTCAGCAACCACATTGGTGAATACGCCGCCACGCACATAAAATTTTGCCGTCACGCGCATAAATTTTGGCTGTGTCGCTGCAACCAGATCATCTAATATCTGGTTGGTGACTGCTTCATGAAAGCAGCCTTCATCTCTGAATGACCACATATAGAGTTTTAAACTTTTAAGTTCAACACATAATGCGTCTGGTATGTAATCCAGATAAATGACGGCAAAATCAGGTTGTCCTGTTTTAGGGCACAAGCATGTAAATTCCGGTATTTCCATGTGTATGTGAAAATCACGGGATTGTTTTGGATTTTCAAACGTTTCCAATGACTTAGTAGGTTGTGCAGTCGGTTTGGCACCTAAAGAAGTGCTGGAAGTAGTGATAGACATAAGGCATCTTAGTAAAAAAAACGTTATTATAACGCTCTAACGAAAACCTAAAATTAAAAAATCAATTTGCGCTTAACACACTTAAAACTCGCAGGCTTTAAATCATTTGTTGATCCAACCACATTGCACATTCACGGGCAACGTGTTGGCGTGGTTGGCCCCAACGGTTGCGGTAAATCTAACGTCATGGAATCTGTGCGCTGGGTGTTGGGTGAGTCTTCTGCTAAAGAAATGCGCGGAGACAGTATGGATGCCGTGATTTTTAACGGCTCTGGTAATCGCAAACCTATTTCACGTGCAAGCGTTGAGTTGATATTTGACAATAGTTTAGGTGGTGCGTCAGGTGAATGGTCGCAATATGCCGAAATATCGGTTAAACGCGTGATTGAGCGTGACAAAGGCTCGACTTACTACATTAACAATACCGTTGTGCGACGCCGTGATGTTGCTGATTTATTTTTAGGAACTGGCTTAGGTGGCCGCGCCTATGCAATTATTGGTCAAAATACCATTAACCGTATCGTTGAAGCTAAACCCGAAGAGTTGCGTATTTTCTTGGAAGAGGCGGCAGGTATTAGTAAATATAAAGAACGCAGACGGGAGACTGAATTGCGTTTGCGTGACACGCGCGAAAATTTAACCCGTGTAGAAGATATTCTTCGAGAACTTGATAAGCAAATAGCTCGTTTACAGTCACAAGCAGTGGTTGCCGAACAGTATCATCAATTGCAAGCCGCATTAAATGTGAGTAAAGGTCAAGTTTGGCTGCTAAAAAAACGTGATGCAAGTACGCAATGGGAAAAAGCGCAACGCAACGTGGAAAGACTTGTGAATGAACTTGAAGCACAAATGGCGGCTTTGCGCAGTAATGAATCAGTATTAGAGATTGCACGGCAAGAAAACGTTACAGCCAATGAATCGGTAAATCTGGCACAGGCCAGTTATTACGAGATAAACGCTGAAGTTTCAAACCTAGAAAATCAGGTTAAAAATACTGCCGATGCGCGTGAGCGCATTCAACAGCAGTTGATGCAGTTAGTGACCTCATTAGAAAAAAATGCTGTGCAATCGCAACATTATAAAAATATGTCTTTGAGTGCTCAACAAGCGCTTGAGGTTGCCAATACTGAAGGCACTGCTGCTGAACAGGCGGTTGCCCAAGTTAAAGGTGCTTTGCCAGCATTGTTGGCGCAATTTGAGCTAGCTGCAACAACATTTACTACACGTCAAACGGCGTTACTTAATGCCGAGCAGCGCTTACGGCTTGAGCAAACAAATCTTGACCATATCTCACGTGCAATTAGGGAGACGCAGGATCAGCTGTCACGGTTAGTACAAAATTTAAATAGCATTCAAATCACTTCTGAAGAGGCCATTGATGAAAAGCAATCTGCGCTCAGATTAGCTGAAACAGAAGTCGCTAAATTAGAAGCGCAAGTCACCTCAGTGCTTGAAAATGAACAGTCACTTGGCGCACGCATTAAAGTTCAGCGTGATCTTTACGCTGAGAAGCAGCGTGATTTAAGTCATCTTGAGGCTGAAATTGCCTCACTTACTAAAATTCAGCACAGTATGCAAAATGGTCAAAGTGAATCTGCATTGAAAGGCTGGTTAAATAGTGTTGGTTTGACCGATGAAGTGCGTTTTTGGCAATCAGTGCGTGTTAAAAAAGGTTGGGAAACCGCATTTGAAGCAGCCTTAGGCGCAAAACTCAACGCTATACCTCATGCGTCACTGAATATTCAAACACGGCCGCCGGGCGCGCTCACGATTGCTCTGGATTCTGATGAAACAAGTGACGTGATACAACGAGAAAACTCACTCTATTCTTTGGTGGAAAATATTCACCCAAAGCAGCGCGGCACGCTACAAGACTGGCTAGCCGGTGCGTATGTTCTGGAAAACGGAGTGAATATCGAGGACGCTCGTCGCGGGTTATCCAGTGGTGAATATTTAGTGTCCAAACAAGGTGATATCTACACGCAACACAGCGTGACTTATTTTGGCTCACAGTCACTGTTGCACGGTGTACTTGAGCGGCAGGCGCACTTGGAGGCATTAGAAAAACAAAAGCCACTTGCAGTGCAAACTGTGGCAGATGCGCTAGACCAAGTGACACAAACAGAAAACGCTTTGCATCAATTACGTGATGCGCAACGCGAAAGTAGCGTGTTACTTAAAAGTGCTTTGCAAAATCAGCATCAGCTCAATTTAACACTGCAGCAGTTAAAACAAACCCAGTCTAATGCAATTCAGCGGCAGAAAAGCTTGCAAAGTGATTACAAGGTCATGGAAGAGAAATTGCAGAAGTTAAATGATGAGCGTGGTGCAAAAGAGACGATTATCCATGACATAACGCAAAGTTTGCAAAAAATACAGCAGGATAAAACCATTGCTGAAGCAAATAAGGTACAGGCAGAAATGGCGTTTAATCAAGCGCGCACTCAATTGCAGTCGCTGGAACACGCTTTTCAAGAAAAAAGTTTTAACATCAAAATTAAGCAAAACGAAATCAATGAATTAAATTCTAAAATGCAGCATGCTGATGAAGAATGTGCCAGCTTGAAGTTACGTAGAGACGAAGCTGAAGCCACGCTCAATGTGACCCAGATGGACACGCTAAAGCTGAATTTAGAGGTGGCATTGAATCGTAAGCAGCAAGCCGAACAATTGCTTGCTAGCGCACGTAACCAATTAAGCGTATGTGAGCAAGCGTTACTGCAACAAGAACGGCTACGTATGCAAAATGAGCAATTATTGCACCCACTGCGTGATAAATTAGAAACCAGCCGCTTAGAAGAACAAGAAACACGCTTACATTTTGAACTGTGTCAGGCTGAATTGTCTGCGTCGCATTTGAGTGAAACTCAGCTTGCAGAACACTTAGAGGCCCTAGCTAGTAAAACTGCTGACGGTAAATTAAAAGTAATAGATTTGGAAAGGCGACGCGATCAATTAGAGCGGCAAATTACCGAATTAGGCGCAGTCAATTTGGCCGCTATTCAAGAGTTAGAAACCGAACAAACGCGAAAACAATATTTAGATAGTCAATGCAAAGACTTAACGGACGCTAGCGAGACGCTTGAAGATGCGATTCGCAAAATAGACAAAGAAACAAGAGGGCGTTTGCAGACCACGTTTGATGAAGCCAATCGCCATTTTAGTGAGCTTTTCATGACCCTGTTCGGTGGTGGGCAAGCACGTTTGGAGTTGCTAGGCGAAGAAATTCTAGATACCGGCATGCAAGTTTTTGCGCAACCGCCGGGTAAGAAAAATAGCACCATACATTTACTTTCTGGTGGCGAAAAAGCATTAACAGCGCTTGCTTTAGTGTTTGCCTTGTTTAGGTTAAATCCAGCGCCATTTTGTTTAATGGATGAGGTAGATGCACCATTAGACGACAGTAATACAGAACGTTTTTGTACGATGGTGAAAAAAATGTCTGAGAAAACACAGTTTTTATATGTAAGTCATAATAAAATAACCATGGAAATGGCGCAGCAATTGATTGGTGTTACTATGCAAGAATCAGGCGTTTCACGGATTGTAGATGTGGATATGGAGCAGGCAGTAAAAATCGCCGAGGTAGCCAGCGCTTAAAATTGAATATTTTTACTGTTAAGTAATAAAAAACAACTATTTGAAAGTTAGCTTAAATGAGTAATTTGTATATTTTGTTAATCGTCATTGGCGTACTGATTATTGTTGCAGTACTGGCGTACAACTGGTGGCAAGAGCGAAAATTTAATCAGCAAGTGGATAGTGGTTTCAGTGCGTTGCAAAAAGATGCACTGTTAGATGACCCGGAAGTTGATTCAAATCAGATGAAAAGTGGTTTTGAAGATACCATTATTGATGATTTTGCAATTAAACACCAAAAAAGTGTTGCTGAATATCAACCAGCTAGCCAACCCACACCGCAATACCAAACGCAAGCTTCACCCAATGCCAACAATCCACTTGAAAATTCAATCGCCGATCAAATTCTGCCTGATGATGTGTCGATTAACGATGCATTTTCCGAACTAACCAACGCGTTAAAAGGTACGCAAACACGTAAAGTTGAGCCTACTTTTAATGCCGAAAATTTGGCCTCAACCGCAAATCATGTGAATACGCCAGAAAAACCGGTTCAGCGCAGTGATATTAAAGCGATTTTTGATGACGCTTTTGGAAAAACCAACAAAGCGCCGTCTGCCAACATTGGTAACACTGCACCTGAGCAAAAAAGCCGACCTACCGCCAATATTGTCAACGAAATTGAAAAGCCGCCCTTGGGTTTACCCGCAATGCTACAAGCACAAATGGACTTAACTGCAGTATTGCATTTAGCCAAAGAAATCCCAGCAAGCTTGCTCATTAAAACGGTGGCAGGGCTGTTTAACGATTACGACAAGCCCATTTTTGTACACACCATCGCCACGCGTGTGAATGCTAACCCAAGCTGGCTTTTGCTGAGTGAAACACCCGAAAAGCAGCTGATTGCAAAAATTGCCTGTAGCTTACAACTGGCTGACCGTGCTGGCGCAGTTTCTCGCAACGTGCTGAACCGCTTTCAACAGGCTGTTGAAACACTAGGCAAAGGTTTAAATGCGCATGTTGAGTGGCAAAGTAACGGTGACGCGCTCACAACAGCCACCGCATTAGATACATTTTGTATTGAAGTGGATAAAACCATTGGTTTTCATCTGGTGCACGGCGAAAGCGGGGCGTTTACCGGCACTAAACTGAAAGGTTTGGCCGAGGCGCAAGGCTTTAAACTTGCGGCGGATGGCAGCTTTAAATTTTACAATGATGAAGGTCGTGTGGCTTTCATTATGTTTAATCGGGACAACTTTCCATTCAGTCAAGACATGCTGAGAAACTCTGTGATTAAAGGCATTACTTTTCAGCTGGATATTCCGCATGTACTGCATTGCGCTGAGGCGTTTAACCAAATGGTGGAAATTGCTAGATTAATGGAAAGCAGCCTGCATGCCACGCTGGTGGATGACAATAATCGGGTGTTGGGCGATATTCAGGTTGAAAAAATCCGTCAACAACTTAAAGTGATCCATGCCACCATGCTGGTGCGCGGCATTATTCCTGGCTCTGATAACGCAATCAGATTATTCTCATAAGACGTTTCAGTCGCTTCGCAAATTTTAGAGTTTAGTATGCTTGAGGAGCCAACGCAGCAGATTGACGTACTACGCAAAAAAATATCGCAATATGATTACGAATACTACGTGCAGGATGCGCCCTCCGTTCCGGACAGTGAATACGATAAGCTTTATCGTGAGTTGCAGTATTTAGAGCAGCAATTTCCGCAACTCATCACGCCTGATTCTCCTACACAGCGCGTAAGCGGCACCGCAGTAAATGCATTTAATAGCATTACCCATCGGCAAGCCATGCTGTCACTCAACAATGCTTTTGAGGCACTCGAAGTTGAAGCTTTCGATAAACGCGTTCGAGACACCCTAGGGCAAGCACTTGTTGAATATGCTGTAGAACCTAAATTTGATGGTTTAGCCATTACCCTAACTTACGAGGATGGTGTGTTTACACAAGGTGCCACGCGGGGCGACGGCTACACAGGTGAAGATGTCACGCATAATTTACGCACCATTCACTCAATCCCCATGCGCCTTAATGTGACCCATCCTCCACAATTATTAGAAGTGCGTGGCGAAGTGCTCATGCTGAAGCGCGATTTTGAAAAATTAAATTTGGCGCAATCAAATAAAGGGGAAAAACTTTTTGCAAACCCGCGCAATGCGGCGGCTGGCAGTTTGCGTCAGTTGGATGCAAAAATTACTGCGACCCGACCCTTGCATTTTTTTGCCTATGGTTTAGGTGCGGCAGAAGGCGTGCCGAGTATCACCAGCCACAGCATGGCGATGGATTATTTAGCGCGTTTACGTTTTCCTGTCTGCGCTGAACGTGGTGTAGTCAAAGGTTTGGCAGGACTGCTGGAATACTACAAAAGCGTGGGGTTAGCGCGCGATACATTACCCTTTGATATTGATGGTGTGGTGTATAAGGTTAACCAATTCAGCCAGCAGAATGAATTAGGCTTTGTATCACGGGCACCGCGCTGGGCAATTGCCCATAAGTTTCCTGCGCAAGAAGCACTTACCACGGTTGAAGACATTACCGTGCAAGTGGGGCGCACCGGTGCAATTACGCCGGTGGCAAGATTAGCGCCAGTGTTTGTGGGCGGCGTGACGGTAACGAACGCTACTTTGCATAATGAAGATGAAATTCGGCGCAAAGATGTGCAGATTGGTGACACCGTCAGCGTGCGCAGGGCAGGGGATGTCATTCCAGAAGTCGTCAGCGTGGTGCTTGAAAAACGCCCAGCCAACGCACGCCGCTTTGAAATGCCGCAAGTTTGCCCAGAGTGTGGCTCGCATATTCTAAAGCAGGCTGATGAAGCCGTTGCGCGTTGTACGGGTGGCTTGTTTTGCCCGGCCCAACGCAAGCAGGCCATCATTCACTTTGCCTCACGTCGCGCGATGGATATTGAAGGCTTAGGCGAAAAATTAGTTGACCAGCTAGTAGAAGCTCACTTGGTGCACAGTCTGGCAGACATTTATACACTAGATTTGGCAACGTTAAGTAGCCTTGAGCGGATGGCAACAAAGTCAGCGCAAAATATACTGGATGCCTTGCAACATAGTAAAACAACCACGCTGGCACGGTTCATTTATGCGCTGGGTATGCGTAATGTGGGTGAAACCACTTCAAAAGACCTTGCCAAGCATTTTGGTAATTTATCAGCCTTAATGCAAGCCAATACGGAAGCACTGCTTGAAGTGAATGATGTTGGCCCTGTGGTTGCTGAATCCATTACCAATTTTTTTAGCGAAACGCATAATCAAGAAGTCATCGCGGCGCTACTAAATGCCGGCATCACGTGGCCAGAAACCGATGGCAAACAGCAGGCGACAGGCCAATTGGTTGGTAAAACTTTTGTGTTAACCGGCACGCTTCCTACGTTATCGCGTGAGGCCGCCAAAGAGTTGATTGAACAAGCCGGCGGAAAGGTCAGCGGCAGTGTCTCGAAGAAAACGGATTTTGTTGTGGCAGGAAGCGATGCCGGCAGCAAACTCGACAAAGCGCAAGAATTGGGTGTAGCGATATTAGATGAGGCTGGCCTCCAGCAATTGCTTAGTTAAGTTGCTAGCTTATGTGATTATTGGCGAAGTTGAAAGTTGAACCAAGCGTTCAAAGATTAGTCTAGCTAACGTTATTTTGGAAGATATTTTATTGGGTGATTGGGTGAAAATTGAATCTATATTCTACATTAAGTTATACTTTTATATTATTGATTTTAAATAATTCTATAGCATTTTCAGCAGAGCCTGAAAGCTGTCAGCAAGCGCTACAAAAAGGCGATGTCGCGCAAGCATTATCTACCGCAAAAAAAATGCTCGCTGTGAATGCTAAAGATGTTGATACGCTGCTGTGCCAAGGCCGCGCATTCACTGCAAGTCAAGATTTTAACAGCGCACTGGATGCATTTAAACTCGCACAACTGAACGCAAGCGACAGCACGCAAAAAACAATTGCGGCCTTGTTAATCGGTAATGCGCAGCTATCACTCAAGCAACCAGATCTGGCAATTGCGAGTTTCCAGCAGGCATTAGAACATGCAAAAACGACCAATAGCGCCACCTACGTGCGTGCAAGTCATTTAGCCTTGGGGAATGCCTATTTGAATCAGCAGCAATTTGAACCAGCATTGGCGCAGTATCAGGCCGTGAATAAGCTGGATGCCAACGACAATGAACGTGGCGAAAGTTTTGAGAAAATTGCCTTAACGCACCACAAAATGGGCCAGCATGATGCCGCCCTTGAGTTTCAAATTAAGGCTTATATGATGCATGAAAAGTCCGGCACACTAGACCAATATGCGCATTCCAGCATTGAATTAGGGCGCTATTATGGCCAGGCAAAACAATATATTCGCGCTGAAAACACCTTAAATAAAATCATTAAATTCGCAAAAGAGCAGGGCGGGGCTTACTATGAAGCAAAAGGTAGCTGCGTTTTAGGCATTGTAAAAGCAGCTGAAGGTGAAAAAGAGGCGGCAAAAGCATTGGTTGAATACGCAAAATCAATTGCAAAAAATACGCAGGATAAGTCACTTGAGGAAGAAATTAATCAAGAAACGCAAGGCTTGTTATAAGCGCAAAATTGCTACGAGAAAAAATTACTGCCCTGCGAGCCTTTATTTACAAGGCTTACAGAGCATCGAAAAAGATTGTATGGGTTTTTTGCTAGTAAAAATGTATTTTTTCTACAAAATTGCAATGAGTTCCAGCATAAAAATTTGTAAGGCTTATGCAAATATGGCGACCAAGTATTCAGCCGCCAAACATCACCATGACAAATAAGGCAATGCCATGAAACCATATTCGCCACCCTATATTCCAGCTTCTGAAATCACACCCAAAGACACCTTTGAAAACCGTCGCGCATTTTTGCAAAAAGCCGGATTTGGCGTTGCGGCAGGCACTCTTGCGCTGTTGAATCATCCCGTGCGTGCGGCAGAAACCGCCGTAAAATCGTCCATTATTCAGCCAGTTGGCGTAGGCAAAAAAATTGCGCAATATAAAAAAACCGCTTTTGGGGCGGAGGAAAAGCTGACTTCGTATGAAGATGTCACGACCTATAATAATTTCTACGAGTTTGGCACCGACAAAAGTGATCCGGCCAAAAATGCCAAGCTGTTTAAAACACAACCTTGGGCGGTAAGTATTGAAGGTGAAGTAAAAAAACCGAAAATCATCAGCCTTGAAGATATCATCAAATTGGCGCCCCTTGAAGAGCGCATTTACCGTATGCGCTGCGTTGAGGGCTGGTCCATGGTGATTCCATGGCTGGGCATTCCTTTAGCTAAATTGATTCAATGGGCAGAACCAACGGGCAATGCTAAATTTATTGAATTCATCACGTTAAACGACAAACAGCAAATGCCCGGGCAAAACTTACCAGTGCTGGATTGGCCCTATGTTGAGGGTTTGCGCATGGATGAAGCTATGCATTCGTTAACAATGCTGGCGGTTGGCTTATATGGCGAACAATTGCCTAATCAAAATGGCGCGCCTCTGCGCCTTGTAGTGCCGTGGAAATACGGTTTTAAGGGCGCAAAATCGATTACAAAAATTCGGTTTACAGAAAAAATGCCACGCACCAGCTGGATGAAAGCCGGGCCAAGAGAATATGGGTTTTATGCCAACGTGAACCCAAATGTTGATCATCCGCGCTGGACGCAATCTTCAGAAAAAAGAATCGGTGCTGGGCTTTTTGCAGGGCGTATTAAAACGCAAATGTTTAACGGCTATGCCGAGCAAGTTGGGCAAATGTATGCGGGTTTGGATTTGCAGAAAAACTTCTAATTTTTCTCAACTTATCCATACGATACGGTAATAGAAAGAGGGCGGATAAAAATGCAAAAAAGTGCCATTTTTAGAAGCAACCTTTTTCGATGCCCTGCGAGCCTTATAAAAAAAGGCTCGCAGGGCATAAAAATTTTCTCGTACGAATAACGCCTAGTTTTTGAATGTGATAATTGCGTTTAAAAAAGCACCCACTCTATTGAAACTTACTGGTTAAGCATGTTGCATTTCTTCAAAAAAACTCCGAATAAACAACAAATCGCGCGCGTTAAAGTGTTGGTGTTTTTGCTCTGTACCATCCCAATGTTGCGCTTGATTTGGCTTGGGTTTCAAGAAGATTTAACAGCCAACCCAATAGAATTTCTTGAACGTTCAACTGGTTTTTGGGCGCTCATGATATTACTAGCAACCTTAACACTTACCCCCATCCGTATAATCACTGGCAGGGCATGGCCGTTGCAAATGCGGCGTATGCTAGGGCTGTGGATGTTTTTTTACGCTTGCTGCCATGTCATTATTTATGTATGGCTTGATTTTGCCTTTTTATGGGCTGATATCGTCAAAGATATCGCTAAACACCCACGTATATTGGTAGGTTTTGCGGCCTTTGTGCTCACCATTCCTTTAGCCTCGACTTCAAATCAAGCCATGATGAAACGCTTAGGCCAACACTGGAAACCGTTACATCAAAGTGTTTATGTCATCGCCATATTAAGTATTGTGCATTTTTGGTGGCTTGTAAAAATAGATATTCGTGAACCCATGTTTTACGCCGTTGTTTTAGCAATTTTGCTGGGTATACGTATTTATTATCATTTTAAATTAAAGCATAAGATAAAGTAAATAATATAACTAATTGAATAATATCAATAATAAATATATTGATAAAATACCTTGTAAGGCTTGTTTAAATGAAGCGACTAAGGGCTAGTGTTCAGAACAATCATTTTAAAGGGAGATTTTCATGTCTAGCCAAAGCTTATTTTCAACCATTACTGCACATTACACCAAAGCGACAGGCTTATTAGAAAGCCTCGCCGATTACTTTCCAAATCTTTTGATACGCATCATTCTCGCATGGGAGTTCGGTGAAGCAGGTTTTGAAAAACTGCGCGGCACAAACTGGTTTACTGAAATCAGCTTTCCATTCCCGTTCAGCCTTTTACCAGCAGAAATCAGCTGGAATATGGCAATATTCTTTGAAATAGTCGGTGCATTTGCACTTTTATTTGGCTTCTCTACACGGTTTTTCTCAATCTCATTGCTCATTTTAACGGTTGTTGCCATTGCCGCGGTGCACTGGCCAGAGCAATGGGGCACAATTTCCGAACTGCTAAAAGGTTACCGAATTATCGATGAAAATGGTGACGGCTTTGGTAACTATAAATTGCCAGTGATTTTTATCATCATGTTTTTACCGCTCATTTTTAGTGGTGCTGGTAAATTAAGCCTTGATTATTTAGTAAAAAAATATTTGGCGAAATGAATTAAATGCATTTGAAACTTTGTAACTAATATATTTCTTACGCATTTTAAATATTAAGTCAGCAGGTTAGTTCATTTTCATTTCACATACGCTTACTATCAAAGCACAATTTTAATTTTACATAATATACATTATACGAAGTATGTAATGTGTAAAGAATGCCAAGCTCTGCGCTTGGCCTTCTAATTTTAATGCTGCTGTAACTACTGCTGAATCAATTATCTATTATTAAAAAAAGCAATGTTCATCACTCGGTCATTCACGAATGTAATTTCAGTTTCTTTGTATTTATTTTTTGGATCGTAATTCACTAAATCTTTGTAGTACCACATTTCAACATTAACACGTTTAGAGTTTTTTTCATCAGCACCAACACGACCCAAATACCCACTAGCACCTGCCGGTTTTACTGACTGTTCTTTTTTTGCGGGATTGCCTAATTGAGCCAATACCACACTTTTCATTTTTCCGCTGAAAGCATTTAAAAATTGATCTTCAGTATAACTTGTTGATTTGCTTGCTTTATTTACCTTCGCTTTGCTTGTCGTTTTGGAGGCTTCTTTTTCTGCGGCATTTACTTGTATAGCACTCAGTGACAGAGCCAATAAAGTCAGTGTGACCAAGCTAATGTTGAGTGAAATTTTTCTTAAATTGAGGTGCATGTCTTAAATCTCCAAATGTAATTTGTTACCTTTTACATTACCTAGTAACTTTATCGCGCCATTATAGCGCACCTGATAACTCAACGCACCAAACCCAATTAAGCTGACCTACTGATAATTGATTTTTAGGCCATCATAGCCCACATAGACATTACTCGGTAATTTTGCAGTGAGTTCTGCGTATTCCAGTTCATGTGTCATGTGAATGAGATAAGTTGATTTAGCGTTGATGAGACTAGCGTAGTTGAGACTTTGTTCCACATTAATATGGGTAAAATGTGGTGTATAGCGCAAGCAATCTAAAAGTAACACTTCTAAATTATCGAGTAATTGTAAAGAGGCCTCAGTAATCGCTGAAACATCAGTAAGATACGCCAGATTGCCAATTCGATAGCCAAAAATATCACTATTGCCGTGTTTTATAGGAATGGGAATAATTTTCTGACCAAATAATTCAAAGGCAGCCTCTATGGCTTGAATTTTAAGCACAGGTAAATCCCAGTAGTCACTTGGCTCCCGCAAGGTGTAACCAAATTTATCGGTAATATGTTTTACCGCTGTGTGGCTTGCATAAAGCGGTATTTGGCTGCGTTGGATTTGACAAAAGCTTCTTAAGTCATCAATGCCATGTAAATGGTCTGCGTGCGTGTGAGTGTAGAGCACAGCATCAATATGGGTAATCCCTTCTCTCAATGCTTGTTGCCTTAAATCAGGCCCAGTATCAATCAGAATATTTCTGCCATTGTCGAGTGTAATTAGGCTAGCGCAGCGCGTGCGTTGATTGCGTGCATCAGATGAGGTGCAGGTTTTGCATTTACACCCGATCATGGGCGTGCCAGCGCTTGAACCAACACCCAGCATGGTCACTAACAAGCGCTAATGCCTTTTCTCGTGCAGTAATTGTGATTACACAACTGCATATTTAAATAACTTAAAAAAGTTTTGCGTGGTAGCTGCTGCAACTTCATCAAAACTAATTCCGCGAAGCGTCGCAATTTCTTGCGCGACAAACTTCACATAACTTGGCTGGTTTGTTTTACCGCGATGTGGCATGGGCGCTAAATAAGGCGAATCTGTTTCTATTAACATTTTATCTAGCGGAATATTTTTAGCGACTTCTTTGATAGATAGGGCGTTTTTAAAAGTCACAATGCCTGAAAACGAAATATAGAAACCCAAATCAATGGCTTGTTTTGCCACTTCCAAACTCTCAGTAAAACAGTGCATAACGCCACCAATTTGCTGGGCATTTTCTTCACGCATGATGCGCAGGGTGTCTTCTGCAGCATTTCTTGTATGAATGATGAGCGGCTTGCCGCAGGCGATTGCGGCGCGAATATGCGTGCGAAAGCGTTCACGCTGCCACTCTAAATCACCTGTGAGCCTATAGTAATCGAGGCCAGTTTCACCAATTGCAATCACTTTTGGGTGATTGGCAAGTGCAATCAGTTCATCAACATCGGGTTCTTGGATATTCTCATAATCTGGGTGCACGCCGACTGAAGCATAGAAATTATCATTGGTTTCAGCCAAGGCTAACACTTGAGGAAAGTCAGGCAATGTGACAGAAATACATAAGGCATGTCCTACTTGGTTGTCTTGCATTGATTGCTTGATGACGGTTAAATTTTCGAGTAATTCAGGAAAATTCAGGTGACAGTGTGAATCTACAAGCATGGATAAGATGGATAATTTGGCCGTTAAGTTTACATGGTATGCGTGGGGCGAGAAGATTTTAATGCCCCTGCCAAAAGCGCTTCAATTTTGTTTTTTGCTTCAAGACCACCGTCTTTTTCACTAAATTGCACCCCTACCCCTTGTGGCTTTCCTGCTTGAGAGGTTGGTGTTACCCAAACCACGTGCCCCATCACGCGTAGTTTCATTGGGTCGTCCACTAAACTTAGTAGCATAAATATTTCTTCGCCAATATTAAATGGCTTACTGGTTGGTATAAATAGACCGCCCCCTTTTAAAAAAGGCATATAGGCTGCATATAGTGCGGCTTTTTCTTTAATAGCGAGGGACAGCACACCAGACTTTGGGGTGGCGGTATTTTTAAAATCGTCTTGTGTATCTTCAGCCATAGTTTTTCTCTATTGATCACGTTTCAGCATTATCTACTTATTCACGAAAACTCTCGTGTATTCTACAAGCAACGCTTCTAATTGCAACTCATGATTAAGCGGATGCAAGGCCAGCTTTCGTAGTTCATCTACTTTTTTCTGTAACTGCATTAACTGGCTTAAGTTTACCTTGTCCGATAAGCCTTGCAAAGCGCCAGATTGCCCAATGTGGTAATGCACTTGTTTTGTCAGGCGCATGGTTAACAAATCACATAGCCACTTTTGCAGTGCAATAATGCCTGTTTCAGCAGAATGTGCGATCAACATTGAGGCCGCAAGATGTGGTTGCAATTTGCTGCCTAAAGCAAGCTGCTGCCAGATGTCAGCAAGTGTGGTTAACTGCGCCTGCTCGTTGACCACCTGAATGGGCGAACCCGAAGCATAGGCTAATTGTTGTTGTGCATTTTGCACGCCCTGCTCACTTAACCATGCCAATGCTTGAGATTCACTGGGCGCTGGCATGCTTACTTTTTGGCAACGGCTTATGATGGTAGGCAGCAAACGTTGCAGTTGGTTGGCCACTAGAATAAATATTACGTCTGGTGCAGGTTCTTCTAGCATTTTTAATAACGCATTGGCAGAAGCGGCATTGAGTGCCTCGGCCGGCTGAATTAACACAATACGTGCCCCGTCATTGCGGTGACTACTCAAGCTTAAAAACTCGTTCAAATCACGAATTTGCGACACTGAAATTTGTGTTTTCTTTTTAGTTTTTTTGCTTGGTGCCGATTCATCATCAGATTCCGCAGCTTGCTCGGGCGACAGCAAGCGAAAATCAGGGTGGCTTTCTTCGTTAAACCAATGGCAACTGGCGCATTCGCCACAAGGGTGGCCTGAATGTGGTTGTTTGCATAGTAGCGCCTGACTTAAATAACGCGCAAAGGCATATTTTCCAATACCTGCGCGGCCATACAACAACAGGGCATGCCCGAGCTGCTGGCGGTCATGCCTTAGCTGTTGCCAAAGGCCGGTCTGCCATGGATACGGTGGATGAAAGTCTTTTGCCATCGTTACAGCGTGGAAACCAGCGCCAACACAGATTGTCTGACAACTTCAAGCGGCTGATTTGCGTCTATCACATGGAATCTAGCAGGGTTTTCAGCCGCGCGCTGCAAATACATTTGGCGAATTTTAGTAAAAAATGCAGCATTTTCCCGCTCAAATTTATCTGGTTCACGCGCTTGTACTAACCGCTGCATACTCACTTCCACCGGCACATCAAACAATAAGGTGATATCTGGCTGCAACGCACCTTGCACCCATTGTTCAAGCGTACGGATTTTATTGATATCAACACCCTTAGCCCCGGCCTGATAGGCGTATGTTGCATCAGTAAAACGGTCTGAAAGCACGTAGGCCCCTCTTGCCAGCGCCGGACTAATCACTTGCGCGATATGCTCGCGCCTTGCCGCAAACATCAGCAAGGTTTCAGTTTCAGCATGCATTGATTCATGTAGTAATAACTCACGCAACCGTTCACCCAATGCCGTGCCGCCTGGTTCGCGCGTTGAAACAACTTCATGACCGCGCGCTACTAAAGCTGAAATGATATTGGCAATGTGGGTGCTTTTACCAGCGCCGTCCATGCCTTCCAAGGTGATCAATTTACCTGTCATTAGTGTACTTTTTTGAACTATTTTTTGAGTTGATATTTAACGACCGCACGATTATGTTCCTGCAAACTACTTGAAAAGGCGTGGCTTCCATCGCCTTTGCCAACAAAATAGAGTGCTTTAGTCGCTTCTGGATGTAACGCGGCTTCAATGGCAGCAAGCCCTGGCATGGCAATGGGTGTCGGTGGCAAACCATCCCGCGTATAAGTGTTGTAAGGCGTATCTTTTTGCAAATCTTTTTTTCTGATATTGCCTTTGTATTCATCCCCCATGCCGTAAATCACGGTAGGGTCAGTTTGCAGGCGCATACCAATGCGTAAACGGTTAATGAAAACGCCGGCAATCATGGCACGCTCGCTGGCTTTACCGGTTTCTTTTTCAACAATGGAAGCCATAATAAGTGCCTCATAGCTGTTTTTATATGGCAGGTTTGGCGCGCGCTTTTGCCAAACGGCTTCAAGTTTGCTCTGCATGGCATCGTAACTGCGCTGCAAGATGACGGTATCTGCTGTGTTGCGGTCAAAGTAGAACGTATCAGGAAAAAACAAGCCTTCCGCTTTACTGCGATTTGAACCGACAAGCTTTAAAATTTCAGTTTCAGAAAGCGTACTCACAGTTTGCTTAAGCGCATCATTGCGCGCCATTTTTTCACGCATTTGTGCAAACGTACGGCCTTCTATAAATGTAATGCTGCCCTGCGTTGCCTTGCCATTATTGAGTGATAACAGCAGTTGATAGGGTGAAACATTTTTATTCAGCGTGTAATTGCCCGCCTGCAATGTTGATTCTTTATTCAACAGCTTTGCCAGCACAATAAAACGCCACGGTTCTTGAATTACGCCTTGCGCTACCAGTTGATTGGCGATACTTTTTAAACCACTTTTAGGTTGAATGACAATTTCTTGACTGCTCGGAGCGAGCTTTAACGGCGTGACTGCGTAATAGGCTAACCATGCGCCAATGCCAATAAGCACAACGCAGGCAAGCAAAAGCCATGTTTTTATTGATTTCATCATGACACCGTTTTCATCAAGCGTTAACCGATTGTTCTGCAAGTAGTTGCTTAAACGACCTCGCCATACTTTGCATAGGCCAGGTTTGGTCCAGCATTCGCGTGACTTGATAACAGCCAAACAAACTATTACAAATCATTACCTCATCGGCTTTTAAAACATCCTCAAAAGTAAATGTGGTAATTTCAGGTTTTAAATTAAGTACATGCGCTACATTTAACACACATTGCCGCGTCACACCGGCAACACCGCACTGGCTTAAATCTGGCGTAAAAAGGGTATTGCCAACGCGCATAAATACATTACTCATCGTACATTCAATAACATGGTGATGTTGGTCAAGCAATAAACCGTCAAAAATCGCCTCGTCACGCCATTCCATGCGCGCTAAAACATTTTCTAAGCGATTTAAATGTTTAACCCCAGCCAGTTTACCTTGTGCGCTCAAACGTGTTTGGCAAAGCGTTAGTGTTACGCCGGCTTCGTCATACATCGCTAAATATTGCGGCAAGCTGGTTTTAATGACAACGCGTGTTGGTGAAGTGACTGCCGGTGGCTGATAGCCGCGCTCCCCCTCCCCGCGTGTGATGACGATTTTGGCAACGTTCTCTGCCTGTTTGTCAGCGTCTTGTAACGTGAATAGTTGCTCAAAATCACGCATCAACAACTCAGCACTGGGGCACACAATGCCAATGGCGGCGCAATCTGCCACTAACTTTTGATAATGCAGCGGCCAATTTAGCGGCAAACCGCCGCGCATTTTCATGGTGCGGAACACGCCATCGCCATAACTAAAACCACGATCTAACGGCGTGATATGGTGATTAAAACTGCCATTAATAATGTAAGTTGGTGCAGACATATGCCAAGCATTATAAACGATACTGGTTCACGATTGGGGCACAGCTTGATGAAGAATTACTCAGAATCTATGCTTAAAAAGTGAGATTTCTTGTGGTTGTAAGACGCTCAAAATACACATAATAAAATGTGCTTAGTCATAACAAAAAATGTCCGAGAAAAATTTTATGCCCTGCGAGCCTTTATTTATAAGGCTCGCAGGGCATCGAAAAAGGTTGCAGGTAAATATGTGCTTAAAAAGACATTTTTTAGCACAATTTAATGTAAGAAAAGTGACACTTTTTTTAAAGACTAAACTGCCACGCTATACTTTTTTGAAAACTAGGCTGCCATTCGTGCCGCCAAAGCCAAAATTGTTTTTCAGTGCATATTCAATTTTTAAATCACGTGCAGTATTGGCACAAAAATCCAAATCACATTCTGGGTCTTGATTGAAAATGTTAATGGTGGGCGGTGAAATTTGATGGTGAATCGACAGCACGGTAAAAACTGATTCCAACCCACCTGCCCCGCCCAATAAATGTCCAGTCATCGATTTGGTAGAGTTCACCACCAATTTGTAGGCATGTTCACCAAATGCGGCTTTAATGGCGTTAGTTTCGTTAGCGTCACCCAACGGTGTTGAAGTACCGTGCGCGTTCACAAATTGTACGGCATCAGGGTTAATGCCAGCGTTTTGCATCGCGTTACGCATAGACCTGCGCGGGCCGTCCATATTTGGGGCGGTCATGTGGTAGGCATCAGCGCTCATGCCATAACCTGAAAGCTCGGCATAAATTTTGGCGCCACGTTTTTTTGCATGCTCGTATTCTTCAAGCACCATCACACCAGCGCCTTCGCCAATCACAAAACCATCACGGTCTTTGTCCCATGGACGGCTGGCGGTTGCTGGGTCATCGTTGCGTGTGGATAGCGCACGGGCAGCCGCAAAACCACCGACGCTCAATTGCGTAATGGCCGCTTCGGCGCCGCCTGCAATCATTACATCAGCGTCGCCGTATTCAATCATGCGTGAAGCATCACCAATTGAGTGTGTGCCTGTGGTACAGGCTGTCACAATGGCCACATTGGGGCCTTTCAACCCAAACATAATGCTTAAATTACCGGAAATCATATTGATAATGGTGCCGGGAATAAAAAAGGGTGAAATTTTACGCGGACCAGACTCATGATAAAGCACGTCGGTATCTTCAATAAACTGCATGCCGCCAATACCAGAACCAATGGACACGCCAATACGTTCAGCATTTTCTTCGGTAACTTCAATGCCAGAATCTTTAAATGCTTCAATGCCTGCTGCCAAGCCATATTGAATAAACGTATCCATGCGTCTGGCATCTTTAGCACTTAGATAATCTTCAACATTAAAGTCTTTCACTTCGCCAGCCACAGTGGACGCAAAAGCGCTCGTATCAAATTTTGTGATGTTAGTAATGCCTGATTTACCAGCGATTAAGTTTTTCCACGCCGTTTGGACGCCATTGCCAACGGGGGAAATAACACCAAGCCCTGTAACCACTACTCTGCGTTTAGACATGAGAAACCTCGAATGTTGATGATATGTGTGAATGCAAATAAAAAGGCAATAAACCCCGATAGGAGTTTATTGCCTAAATGAAACCATATTACTTAAGGTTGGTATTGATGTAATCAATCGCCAATTGAACAGTCGTGATTTTTTCAGCCTCTTCGTCTGGAATTTCGCAATCAAATTCTTCTTCTAACGCCATCACTAACTCTACTGTGTCGAGCGAATCAGCCCCCAAGTCATCTACAAATGATGAAGCGTTTTTCACGTCAGCTTCATTTGCACCTAGTTGTTCAGCAACAATTTTTTTAACACGTTGTTCGATGTCAGACATCTAATTACCCCTTCATAAAGAAAAATGACCTTACAGCCAAAGCGTATTCTATCAAATTTACAAAAGAATACAAAAATACTTGAATGTTACGCCCAAATTGCACGTAAATTTGCACTACACCATCAACATGCCACCGTTGACATGAATCGTTTCACCGGTAATGTAGGCCGCATTTGGTGAAGCTAAAAACGCCACAGTGGCTGCAATTTCGTTCACATTACCCAAGCGGCCTAGTGGCACACGCTCTAGCATTTTAGTTTTAATTGCTTCAGGCAATTCAGCTGTCATATCTGTTTCAATAAAGCCTGGCGCGACACAATTGACCGTTACATTACGGCTCCCCACTTCGGCCGCCAAAGATTTAGTAAAGCCTGTCATGCCCGCTTTTGCCGCCGCATAATTGGTTTGCCCAGCATTGCCCATATGCCCGACCACACTTGAAATGCTAATAATGCGTCCCGTTCTGGCTTTCATCATTGGGCGCAATACTGCTTGGCTCATCCTGAATACTGAAGTTAAATTGGTGTTGATGACGGCATTCCAATCTTCGTCACTCATGCGCATTAAAAGTGTATCTTTAGTAATGCCGGCATTATTCACTAATATTGAAACATCACCATAACTTGCAGCGATTTGCTTTAAAACTGCATCAATCTGGCTGGCATCGTTCACATCCAGCGCCAAACCCATGCCTTTAATTCCGGCCGCTTGCAGGCTGGCATTAATGTTATCTGCACCACCAGCACTGGTGGCTGTGCCAATGACCGTTGCGCCTTGCTTGCCGAGTTCTTGCGCAATCGCTGCGCCAATACCACGGCTAGCACCAGTGACTAGCGCAATTTGATTTTGTAACGTTTGATTATTTGACATATGGTTACCTACTTTATTAACTGTATTAACTATTGCGTAAATAATTGGCGAGCCTCTTCAAGCGCAGCCGGGCTTGTGAGTGCAACGCAGGGTAATTCTGCGACGATGCGTTTAGTAACCCCCGCAAACACACGGCCTGGGCCGCATTCCGCACTCGCGGTGACGCCTTGGGCGTACATGGCACGGACTGTTTCTGCCCAGCGCACAGGGCTATATAACTGGCGAACTAGGGCATCTTTAATTTTATCGGCATCTTCATACGCAGCAACATCTGCATTTTGTATCACTGGAATATTGCCAGTATGGAATGTGACATTTTGCAAATATGCCTTAAGTTTTTCTGCCGCAGGCTTCATCAAAGAACAGTGCGATGGTACGCTCACAGGCAAATGCACCGCGTGCCTTGCGCCATTGGCTTTAGCAATCACCAACGCACGTTCAACGGCGGCCTTGTGCCCTGCAATCACGACTTGACCTGGAGCGTTTAGGTTGACCGCCTCCACCACTTGATTTTGTGCTGCTTCAGCACAGGCACTTCTGACTGCGTCATCATCTAAACTTAGAATTGCAGCCATAGCACCCTCACCTTCAGGCACGGCACTTTGCATGACTTCAGCGCGGTAGCGAACAAGTGGCAAGACATCTTTAAAACTTACAACACCTGAGGCTACTAAGGCTGTATATTCACCTAAGCTATGGCCTGCCATCACGTCAGGGTTTTTACCGCCAGTTTCGTGCCAGGCACGCCAAGCCGCAATTCCAGCAATTAACATGAGCGGTTGAGTATTGGTTGTTAAATGTAGGTCTTCATTATGTTCGGTGATCATGCGCCAGAAGTCGGCACCCAAAATGTCAGATCCTTCTGCAAAGGTATCGTGGATAATCGACATATCAGCAAAGTCTTTTTTCATCCCCACTGACTGTGAACCTTGACCTGGAAAGAAAAATGCAAATTTTTTCATAGTGATAATTCGTTTTTTAAGGGTTAATCTTGAACGTGCCTAGTCGTAATCCTAGCACTAAAATATGGCGCAAAAATATAGTGCAATACTGAAAAATATTTTACTTTGTTTTACATCTTTTAAGGATGTATTTTTTTGCTTTTTTAATACTTAATTAAAGCAGAACCCCATGTAAATCCGCCGCCAAACGCTTCCATTAAAATCATATCGCCCCGTTTAATGCGGCCATCACGCACGGCTACATCCAGCGCTAAAGGAATTGACGCAGCTGAGGTGTTACCATGCTTATCAACGGTCACAACGACATGATCCATATTCATATCCAGCTTTTTGGCGGTTGCTTGTAAGATACGAATATTGGCTTGATGTGGCACTAGCCAGTCAATATCAGATTTTTGCAGTCCATTGGCAGTCAATGTTTCATCAACTATTGCATCCAGCGTGTTTACCGCAATTTTGAATACGGCATTGCCTTCCATCACCACGGTGTCCTGTCCAGTTGCTTTACGCGGCACATGCAGCATTTTTTCGTAATTACCATCGGCATGTAGATGGGTTGAAATTACGCCCTGTTCTTCACTGGCTTGCATAATCACAGCCCCTGCACCATCGCCCCAAAGAATACAATTGCCGCGATCAGTCCAGTCTACTATGCGTGAAAAAGCTTCAGCGCCAATGACCAGCGCACACTTGGCCGCCCCTGATTTAATAAAGTTATCTGCGGTTGCGAGCGCATATACAAAACCACTACAAACCGCTTGAATATCAAACGCCGGACAGCCTGATATACCCAGTTTATTTTGCAATATTACCGCAGTGCTAGGAAAAATTTTGTCGGGCGTGGTGGTCGCAACAATAATTAAATCGATGTCAGTTAATGCAATATTTGCCGATTCAATGGCATTTCGCGCAGCATGCAATGCCAAATCACTTGTCATTTGGTCATCTGCAATTAAATGGCGTTCACGTATGCCGGTACGCGTAAAAATCCACTCATCTGTGGTATCAACTATATGCTCTAAATCAGCATTGGTGAGTAATTTTTCAGGTAAATAGCTTCCCGTACCCGCAATACGCGAATAAATGTTGCGTAAATTTGTCATGCGTTTTCCAAGTGATTCGCTTCAACGCCAAACGCTGTATCACCGTTTGACTGGGTTTGCGATTGTATATGTTCAATTTCTAACTGTTCAGTAATGCGGCGTAGCACACCACTACGGGCCTCTTCCACAGCAATGTGTATGGCGTTTTTAAAGCCTACAATATCGGCACCACCATGACTTTTTACCACAATGCCGCGTAAGCCTAAAAAGCTCGCGCCATTATATAAACGTGGGTCTAGCCGTTTTTTAAATGCCTTCAATACAGGCATGGCAATCAGCCCCATCAGTTTAGTCAACCAGTTACGTTTGAACTCTTCTGACAAAAAACGCCCCATCATCTGCGCAACGCCCTCTGAAGCCTTCAATGTCACGTTACCGACAAAACCATCACAAACGACCAAATCAGTGGTGCCTTTAAAAATATCATTGCCCTCTACGTTGCCATAAAAGTTCAAATGGCTTGCGCGCAGCAATTCGCCAGCCTGCTTCACCACTTCATTACCTTTAATATCTTCAGTGCCAATATTGAGCAAGCCAACAGTTGGTTTTGCTTTATTTGCGATGGAGGACACTAACATGCTACCCATCACCGCAAATTGCAATAATTGTTCAGGTGTACTATCTGCATTAGCACCTAAATCCAGAATATAGGTTTTACCCTTTTGGCTGGGGAAAACGCCTGCAATCGCTGGGCGATCAATGCCTGGCAAGGTTTTGAGTACAAAGCGTGCAGTGGCCATTAGCGCGCCGGTATTGCCCGCACTTACACAAGCATTGGCCTCGCCGCTTTTTACCAAATTAATGGCCACGCGCATGGAAGAATCTTTTTTATTTTTGAGTGCACTCTGCGGGGCTTCATCCATCGTCACGACTTCAGTGGCAGGATGGATGCGTAAACGCGGACCAGTGCTAGCTTTGCGCGCTTTGAGTTCGGCTTCTATCGCATCACTCAAACCCACCAGCACAACATTGAGTTGCGCATCTTCGTCGAGCGCCTTCAGCACTGCGGGAATCGTCACGTGCGGGCCGTGGTCACCGCCCATTGCATCGACAGAAAGGGTAATATCCATTGGTTTAATCAGCCTATTTGAAAATCACACCGTAAAATAGAACATAGCGAAATAAAACATGACAAACGCTAGATACACTAACGCCGCGCCAAAATTGGTGCGGCGTTAAAATTGGTTTAAGCGCAGAAAGTCGCAATTTGTTTATTTAATCCAATATTAGCGTGGGCTAATATTAGCATTAGATACAAACAAATTGAAATTATTCGCCTTTGGTTGCAATCACTTTACGGCCACGGTAGTAACCGTTTGGGCTGATGTGGTGACGCAAATGTGCCTCGCCTGTTGTTGGCTCAACGGCCAATGCTGGGTTGACTAAAAAGTCATGTGAACGATGCATACCGCGTTTAGACGGTGTTTTTTTGTTTTGCTGAACTGCCATAATAAACTCCAATAAAATGATTATAAACATCATCTTAATTACAAATTAACTGGTGCTTGATTAACTTACGCACCGCGAATTAAAGACTACGTTAAACTACTAGCCCGGCACTATAATATAAAAGCTGACTTTTGTCAGCCAAAATCACACTTTAGCCACTAAAAAATAGATGCGATATCAATATATTGCGGTTCATATTGCAAATTTAAGATGAATCGCGCTAATTTTATTCTTTCGCGTACTGCTAAAAACGGATGATATTCCACATAAAATTTTATTTAAAAACTGCCATTTTTTAATAGTATAAAAGTACGCCATTATTCCGCCGAGAAAAATTATCACCTCTGCAAGCCTTTATTTATAAGGCTTCCAGAGCATCGAAAAAGGTTGTGATTAAAAATGGCCTATTTGAAGCAAAATTTCAATCATTAACGAGACGTGAAAAGCCTGTTTAAAACTCAGGTGAATTTAGCAAAAACCCCTGATTTTATCATTCACCGGCTTGTGGTTTTATCAGCCCTTTTAACGCAGCAAACGGGTTGGGTTTTTCGCCACTTTGGGTGACCAATTCAACACAAGCATTTTCATGCGTAGGCGCAATGGGCAGCGCCATGATGACTTCATCTTCAATAAGTGCGGCTAAATCCATATTGGCGTTGGCTTGCAGCAAATCAAAATCATCCACGTTATCAAGTTCCAGCGCCTCTAAGGCTGCATCATCAACATCGCTAATCAGGTAATTAAAATGCAGTTTTATAGTGAGCGGCATTGCGCTCAAGCAGCGCTGGCAATTTGCGCTGAGTTTGGCGGTAATGCTGAGGCTTAAAAAATGTTGGTTGAGCGAATTGGTCGTGCCTTTTAAATCAAATACAATCTCGTGCGCGTTGGATTCGGCTTTTAATGATGGTTGGTGCAATAACTCTTGCAGCCTTGGGCAGTCTGCAAGTAGCAGAACGCCGCTAAGCGCCTCATTTTTTTTAGAAAAAGCTAAATTATCAATCACTAAAGGTTGGCTCATTATATTTTTAACTCGTCATCAGGGTGGTTTAATCTTAAAGTTTATGCGTAAATTTAACACGGGAAGCCTGAGTTTAGTATGTAGCTACCGGCTCGTGCATGTTACAATTGCCGAGTTTTAGTAATAACTTTAAGGCGCGTTTGTGTTTAAAAAAATTCTAATTGCTAACCGTGGTGAAATCGCAGTGCGCATTGTACGCGCTTGCTCTGAAATGGGCATCAAATCTGTGGCAATTTATGCCGATGCAGATCGTCAGGCTTTGCATGTTAAAAAAGCAGATGAAGCCTATAACATCGGCGCAGACCCAGTAGCAGGCTACTTAAATGCACATAATATTGTGAATTTGGCCGTGGCTTCTGGCTGTGACGCCCTGCACCCTGGCTATGGTTTCTTGTCTGAAAACCCTGAGTTAGCTGAGATTTGCGCACGCCGTGGCATTAAATTTATTGGGCCAAATGCGTCTGTAATTCGCCAAATGGGCGACAAAATTCAAGCCAGAAACGCCATGACCGCTGCTGGCATTCCCTGCACACCAGGGAGTGATGGCAATTTGGAAAATCTGGATCAAGCCGTTGCGCTAGCAAAAAAAATTGGTTACCCAGTCATGCTTAAGGCCACCAATGGCGGTGGCGGTCGCGGTATTCGCCGTTGTGATAGTGAAAAAGAATTATTAAGCAACTACGACCGCGTGATTAGTGAAGCCAGCAAGGCGTTTGGTAAACCTGAAGTGTTTTTAGAAAAATGTGTGGTTTCACCACGCCATATTGAAGTGCAAGTGCTGGCCGATTCACAAGGTAATGTGATTCATCTATTTGAGCGCGACTGCTCAATTCAACGCCGCAACCAAAAACTGATTGAAATTGCCCCCTCCCCGCAACTCACGCAGGCACAACGTGAATATATTGGCGGCTTAGCGGTAAAAGCGGCTAAAGCAGTAGGCTACGAAAATGCTGGTACGGTGGAGTTTCTGCTGGATTCAGACAACACATTCTATTTTATGGAAATGAATACGCGTCTACAAGTAGAGCATACTGTCACTGAAACCATCACCGGCATTGATATTGTGCAAGAGCAAATTCGCGTCGCATACGGCTTACCTTTGCAATATGTTCAAAAAGAAGTGCAATTCAGGGGCTATGCAATGGAGTTTCGCATCAATGCGGAAGACCCTAAAAACGACTTTTTGCCAAGCTTTGGCAAAATAACACGCTATTATTCACCTGGTGGGCCCGGCGTGCGAATGGATGCTGCCATTTATACTGGTTACGTGATTCCGCCCTATTACGATTCAATGTGTGCCAAACTCACCGTATGGGCACTGGACTGGGAAAGTGTGATTGAGCGTGGACGCCGCGCATTAGATGACATGCTCATTTACGGTGTTAAAACAACCATTCCTTACTATCAGCAAATTTTGAAGCACCCTGATTTTAGAAATGCAGAATTTAATACCAGCTTTGTAGAAACTCACCCTGAGCTCACGCACTATGCGAATGAAATTGCACCAGAGGTCATTGCTGCCGCCATTTCTGCTGCCATTGCTGCACATGAGGGTGTGTAGATTAAATATAATAAAAACATATAATTAAACATATTATTTAAAGTAAAGAGTTAAGCTATGACAAACAACCAAGCGACTAAATCTTCCAAAGTACACATTACTGAACTGGTGTTGCGTGACGGGCATCAGTCGTTAATTGCAACACGCATGCGTACAGAAGATATGTTGCCAATCTGTGCAAAATTGGATGCGATTGATTTTTGGTCGCTCGAAGCTTGGGGCGGTGCTACGTTTGATGCCTGTGTACGCTTTTTAAAAGAAGACCCGTGGGAGCGTTTAACTAAATTACGTAAGGCTTTGCCTAACAGCAAAATTCAAATGTTGTTGCGCGGCCAGAATTTGCTTGGATACCGCCATTATTCTGACGATGTCGTTCAGGCATTTGTCAAAAAATCAGCGGATAACGGTGTTGACGTGTTTCGTATTTTTGACGCAATGAACGATATGCGCAACTTAAGAACTTCGGTTGAAGCCGTCAAAAAAGTAGGCAAAATTGCTGAAGGTGCTATTAGCTATACAACTAGCCCTGTACATGATGTTGCGCATTTTGTCGGGCTTGCCAAAGAACTGGAAGGCATGGGCTGTGACACCATTGCCATTAAAGATATGGCGGGCTTGCTCACCCCACAAAGCACGGCTGAGCTTGTGAAAGCATTACGCACGGCAGTGAGCTTACCCATCCATTTACATAGTCATGCCACTTCAGGCTTGTCGGCAATGTGCTTCCTTAAAGGCATTGAAGCTGGTGCCACCATTGTAGATACCAGCAACTCTTCTTTTGGCGAAGGTGCCAGTCATTCTTCTACTGAAAGTGTTGTGGCAGCGCTACAAGGCACTGAGTACGATACCGGCATCAACCTGCAGGCATTACAAGAAATTACTGCTTATTTCCGTGAAGTGCGTAAAAAATACTGGCAATTTGAAAGCGATTTCACGGGCGTTGATACGCGTGTATTGGTCAACCAAGTGCCAGGTGGCATGATTTCAAACTTATCTAACCAATTAAAAGAACAAGGCGCACTGAACCGCATGGATGAGGTGCTTGCTGAGATTCCGCGTGTTCGTGAAGACTTAGGCTTTCCGCCACTCGTCACGCCAACTTCGCAAATTGTGGGCACACAAGCAGTGCTGAACGTAATGACAGGTGGACGATACAAATCTGTCACCAATGAAGTTAAAAACTATTTGCTCGGCCATTACGGAAAATCACCAGCCGCAGTCAATCAAACTGTCAAACAGAATGCCGTTGGAAATGCTGAGGCCATCACTTGCCGTCCTGCAGATTTACTGACACCTGAAATGGCAAAACTGACCAGTGAGGCAGATCGTTTTGCAAAAACTGAAGAAGATGTGCTGACTTATGCCATGTTTCCAGATATTGGTAAAACTTATTTACAAGAGCGTAACGCTGGCTCATTGCAACCTGAGGCATTGTTAGACAAAGAAACTGTCAATGCTTCGGCGTCACGTTTTGCCCCGAGCGAGTTTAAAGTGACACTGCATGGCGAAACCTTCCATATCAACCTCACTGGCAGCGGCCATCCAGGGGAAGAAAAACGTCCATTCTATGTTTCTATTGATGGCATTGCAGAAGAAGTCATTGTTGAAACATTGAGTGAAATTGAAGTCACAAGTGGTAAAACCAGTGGCAACAATAAAAAGAAAGCGGCCACGAGCAAAGCCAGCAATGGCCGCCCTCGCCCATCGCACGCAGGGCATGTAACCACATCAATGCCAGGCACAATTGTGGCTGTAAAAGCCAAAGTGGGTGACAAAGTGACTGCAGGCGATGGCGTGCTAGTGATTGAAGCAATGAAAATGGAAAACGAAATTCAGGCGTCAACGACAGGAATTGTAGTCGCTGTGCACGTGGTAAAAGGCGACACAGTGACGCCCGATGAGGCACTTCTTGAAATTCAACCTGAGTAATTTACTTCAGATGTAATTTTTAAGCCGGCAGCATCCACCTGTCGGCTTTATTTTTTGGGTCTAGTGACAATGAAACAAAGCGTAAAATCATCCGCCAAGCTAAAGTCGAAGCAAACGCTAATCTTGGCATCCTCTTCAGAGTTTCGTCGTGCGCTTTTACAAAAGCTGCAAATTCCATTTAGCAGCATTTCACCCCATGTAGATGAAACATCTCTCGAAGGTGAAAAGCCGCATGAAACCGCGTTAAGACTTGCAAAGGAAAAAGCCAAAAAAATTGGTCAGGAATACCCGCATGCGTTGATCATTGGCTGCGATCAAGTCGCCACATTAGATGGGGAGCAAATAGGAAAACCCGGCAATCACAGCAACGCGACAAAGCAGTTGCAACGCATGCGCGGGCGAGAGGTGACATTTCATAGCGCGCTCTGCTTATACAATGCTGCTACGGGCAATATGCAGGCTGAGGTGGTGCCTTATCTCGTTCGTTTTAGGCAGTTAAGCGATGAGCAAATTGAAAACTATCTGAATAAGGAGCAACCTTATCACTGTGCGGGCAGCGCAAAATCTGAAGGATTAGGCATCGCGCTTATTGAGCGCATGCTTGGTGAAGACCCCAATGCGTTAATAGGCTTACCTTTAATTAAGTTAATCAACATGCTGCAAGTTGAAGGTGTACAGGTTATCTAAAATATTTTTGAAAATATTTAACCCCATCACAATACTTGAAACGTTTAAGCTGGTGTAGCGTTCATGTATTGCATGACAAGTTCAATGTTTGAAGCGCTAGGTAACCGTTAACTTTTTAGGAAGAACATCATGCCACTGAAATATAAACTCATTGTAATTGCGACACTTTCAACACTCATGACAGGCGTTGTAGCCATGGAAAAAAACCAAAAGAACTCAGACAATACCCCAAGCAGCTTGGACGAAACGCGCATTACTCAAGATGACCAAAAAACGGTTGCCGTGACTATTTACAACCAGGATTTGGCACTTGTAAAAGACACGCGCAAAGTGAACCTAAAAAAAGGTTTAAATGCGCTGGCGCTACGCGATGTGAGCGCGCAGATTCGCCCTGAAACCGCATTGCTACGCAGCATTAATGCGCCAGGTAGCCTCACTTTACTAGAGCAGAATTTCGATTTTGATTTATTAACACCAGAAAAATTACTCGAAAAATATGTAGGAAAAACCGTTAGCATCGTCAAAACGCATCCAACTACAGGCGCTGAAACCAGTGAAAAGGCCACTGTACTATCAGCGAATAACGGCGTAGTGCTTAAAATCGGCAACCGCATTGAAACAGGTATTTCTGGCAGAATTGTGTATGATGATGTGCCTGCAAATTTACGTGACCGCCCGACATTAGTGACTCAAATCAACAATAGCGGCGCCACAGACCAAACGATGGAGCTCAGCTATTTAACAGGTGGATTAGGCTGGAAAGCGGACTACGTGGCCGAACTCAGCCCTAAAGAAGATAGTATAGACTTATCAGGCTGGGTAACGCTCACTAATACTAGCGGCGCAACTTACAAAAATGCCAAATTGCAGTTGGTGGCGGGTGATGTGAACCGCGTACAACCAGAATACCCGCGCGCTGCCATGATGCGCAAAAATGCTGACATGATGATGGAAGCGGCAGCCTCTGCACCCATGGCCGAAGAATCATTACTGGAATATCACCTTTACACGCTAGACCGCCCCACTACGATTGCCGAAAGCCAAACCAAGCAAGTGGCGCTACTTTCGGCCAGCAATATCCCTGCACGCAAAGAGTTGGTGCTTAAAGGCGCAGAATATTACTACACCGCGCAATATGGCGAAATTGGTACCAAATTAAAAGTCAGCACCTTTGTGGAATTTGAAAACAAAGAAGCCAGCAAATTAGGCATGCCGTTACCCAAAGGCGTATTGCGCGTGTATAAAAAAGATAAAGCAGGCAACGCGCAATTTGTGGGTGAAGACAACATTGACCACACGCCTAAGAATGAAACGGTGCGCATTAAATTGGGAGAATCTTTTGACGTAACTGCCGATAAAAAACAAACCGAATTTAAAGTGTTGCCCAACCCGCAAAAAGGCCGCAGCGCGTATGAAAGCGCATTTGAGTTTACCTTAAAAAATGCTAAAAAAGAGAAAATGACCGTGCTTGTGCAAGAGCCGATTGGTGGCGATTGGAAAATTATCAACGAAAATCACCCACATCAAAAAGCCAATAGTCACTTAGCGATATGGAAAATTGACGTACCAGCCGAAGGCAAAACAACGCTGACTTACCGCGTGCAAACCAAGTATTAAAATGCACTAAAATAGATGCTTGTTAGCGCCGAGAAAAATTCACTGCCCTGCAAGCCTTATAGAATAAGGCTTGCAGGGCATGTGTTTTGATATGGTGTAAAATATAGACAGAATATGTTTTCAAGAAAGCCGCTCGCCCTTCACACTTTACTTGCCACTTTAGTGGCTTAGTAAATTGGGGAAGCCCCTTGCGATCTGAGCTTATCGAAGGGTAATTTTTGTGGTTCGACAGGCTCACCACGAACGGATAAATTTAAACTGAGAAGTCTCCGAAGTATCGTTAAATTAAACAACAAATCATGAGCAACGTACCCGTGAAACTAGGCACCTTATATTTTATCCCCGTCACCTTGGGTGACGACAATTTTCACAAAGTGTTGCCGCCAGAAGTGGTTGCCATTACACAAAAATTAGACACATTTATTGTAGAAAATGAAAAAACTGCACGGCATTTTTTAAGCACCATTAAAACAGCTAAACCAGTGCGTGAGCTGACATTACTCACGCTTAACGAACACACCGAAGACAAGCAAATTCCTGCGCTACTCGCGCCATTATTAGCTGGTATAGATGTCGGGTTGATGAGTGAAGCAGGCTGTCCCGGCATTGCCGACCCTGGCGCCAAACTTGCCGCGCTCGCGCACCCTAAAGGCATTAAAGTTGCGCCGCTGGTTGGGCCAAGCTCAATATTACTCAGCTTAATGGCAAGCGGCCTCAATGGGCAACGTTTTACATTCTTAGGCTACATTCCGCAAGACAAAGCCGCCCGCATTAACCGCCTAAAAGAGATTGAAAAACAATCCGCAAAAAACAATGAAACACAAATTTTCATAGAAACCCCCTACCGCAACCAGCATTTGTTAGAAGATATTTTGGCGAACTGCCAAGCCAACACAAGGTTATGCGTAGCGTGTAATATTAGCCTTGAGAGTGAAATGATTGTGACTAAAACGATTGCGCAGTGGAAAAAATCACCGTTGCCTGATTTACATAGGAAGCCGACGGTGTTTTTGTTATTGGTTTAAAATGACCAACGTTTATAGTTTTTTTTACAAAACTCAACCATAAGTGAGATACGACAATGAAGGCATCAACTAGACTCACACTTTCAACAGCTTTATTTTTTGGCCTAATAGGCAGTAGTTACGCACTTACTGATGCTGGAGACGTTAAATATACAAAAACTAAAAACAAGTATGGAGTGGTTTTAAAGTCCATAGAATCAACCATATATCTCGGAAATAACTGTGATGCTTATTCACCACAGTACGGAGGCGGTGCTTGGGCTTGGGCTAATGGTGGAGTAAGTATTAAATTCGAGAAGAGCCAAATTGGATTTCCTCGACAAGATAGTCCATTTGACGATGGCAGATGTCCGATGGAGTATTAATTGGATTGAATGAAATAAAGCACAAAATGAATCAACTAGATTTTTTTACTATGTATGATTAACCCATTTTATGAGGATATAAATTGAAAGTCATATTGAGAGAATTTATGGTAAAAGTTGCTTCCAATCAGAAAATTCAGCAGGCAATAGCTGAAGGCGGTTTTACAAATTCCCCATCAAATAAAAATGTATTGAATTTACCTGGGGCTGTATACGGATTTTACGTGCGTCTTAGTGACAAAGAACATAATGAGGTTTTTGATGAAGCTATAAAAAAGAAAAGTACGCGACTCAGTAACATTCAAGAGTGGCGTCCATTAAGTGAAGATATTTATCCACTATATTGGGGGAAAGATAAAATGCTGGGTGCTAGGATACATCAACACCTCAAGAATACCCAAACCACAGGTCTCGCACGTCTTTGTGCATATGAAACTTTGCTCGGCAGAGAAATTGCTTGTGTTGCGCTAACGGTAACTCAATATACCCTGCTTGAAAAAGCCCTTCAAAATGAACGACCTCATTTATTAGTTGCTGTTACGCGCGTTCTATAAAATGCCTATACCATCAAATTTCAATTAAAGCTCTCACCGGCGCATAACTCAACCGATGCTCCGCACAAATCCCATGTACCGCCAGTGCCGCTAAATGCGCCGCCGTTGGGTAGCCTTTATGTTGGGCAAATCCGTATTGCGGGTAGATTTTATCTAGCTCGTATAACTCCGCATCGCGTGCGGTTTTAGCTAAAATACTTGCGGCAGAAATCGCTTGAACCTTGCTGTCGCCCTTCACAATCGCCTCGCACGGCAGGCTGATGTTCGGGCATTTATTGCCATCGACCTGCACGAACATTTCACCCATTTCTGTCGTCAGTTTAAGCTGTGCTTGTAAATCTTCTATCGCGCGTTTCATGGCTAGTAAGCTGGCTTGCAAAATGTTGATTTCATCAATTTCTTGCGCGGTACAGCTTGCAATTGCCCAAGCTAGTGCTTTTTGTTTAATCTCAATCGCCAATGCATCGCGCCTTTTCTCGCTGAGTTTTTTAGAGTCCGCTAAACCAATAATGGGTTGATTCGCATCTAAAATGACGGCTGCCGCATAAACGCTTCCGGCCAATGGCCCTCGCCCAGCTTCGTCAACGCCACAGATTATTTTTGAGATTTGCATGAGATTTTTATATTCAAAATATGATGATTAAGTGCTCTCAACAACACGTTAAAAAAGTGAGTTTTCGAGGTGTTTTTCTACGAGAGAAAAAATCTCCTCTGCGAGCCTTTATTTATAAGGCTTTCAGAGCATCGAAAAAGGTTGTGCTTGAAAATTGCCTTTTAATACGATTTTTTAATGTACATTTAATCAAAGATTGCTGGAAAATTGTACGCGATTTAAGCCAAGTATTTATAAGAACTTTAAGATGGCTTCTGCAGCTTTTTCAGCGGTATTTTGGCGTAATTGGTGGTGCATGCGCGTAAATTCTTCTTTAATATCAGTTTGCAACGCTTTGTCACTCAATAATTTGTGTGCAGTCTCAGCGATTTTTTCAGGTGTCGCGTCTTGTTGCAACAGTTCTGGCACCACAAATCGCTCAGCCAAAATGTTCGGTAAGCCCACATAAGGCTGCAAGCGCATTCTTTTAAGTATTTGCCAGCTCAAATTCGACATGCGGTAAGTAATAATCATCGGCTTTTTCAAAAGCGCAGCTTCCAATGTCGCAGTACCTGAGGCGACGATGATTAAATCTGCGGCTTCCATGGCATCATGGGCGTGACCAAACATTACCGTAATGGGTGGACTTGGGCTGTTTTCCGGCAAACTGACTAAAAATTGATGCAATTTTTTTTCAAAAATCGCGCGTGTTTCACGGGTAATCAATGGCACAAGAAAAACCGTGTCGTGTTTTCCTTCTTCTATGAGTGACTGGTTAATGCGATGCGCTGCTTGAATAAACAATTCAGCATGTTGTTCCACTTCACCTTGTCGGCTACCTGGCAGCATCGCAATAACGGTTTGCGCCGTTTTTAATTTAAGGTTTTCTCTTGCCCCGATGATATCTGGCACAAGCGGCAGTATATCGGCCAGCGGATGACCCACATAGGTCACTGGAATGCCGGCTTTTTGATAAATGGCAGGCTCAAATGGAAACAGTGCCAGTATGTGCGAAACGGCTTTTTTTATGCCGCCAATGCGCCCCTTACGCCACGCCCAAATGGATGGACTTACATAATGAATGGCTGGAATGCCTTTGTTTTTTAATTTTTTTTCAAGCCAAAAGTTAAAATCTGGTGCATCCACGCCAATAAACAAATCAGGTTTAGTTGCTAATAATTGTTGAAATAATGCGCGACGAAGCTTTAATAAGCCAGGTAAATGCTTAATCACTTCTACATAACCGCGTACGGAAAGCTGCTCAATTGAAAATAAACTTTTTGCGCCCTCGCCTATCATTTTAGGGCCGGCAATGCCAATAAACTCAATGTGAGGATGGTGTTTTTTAAGTGCCGCCATTAAATGGCTGCCAAGCAAATCCCCAGAGGCTTCCCCTGCCACAATCGCAATTTTCATGACCATGACTTTAGCGGACGATGCCGCGTGTAGATGTATTTAAGAAATCGAGCAATAGGCCAATTTCTTGGCAGCTTTTCTGTTTTTCTGCAAGCTCAAGCTTCGCCTCTTCTAAGGTTAAGCCATTGCGATACAGCGTTTTATACGCGCGTTTGACTTCTAAGATAGCCTCAGAAGAAAAGCCACGACGCTTGAGCCCCTCGGCATTGATACCATGTGGTTTAGCATCGTAACCCGCAGCCGTTACATAAGGCGGAATGTCTTTAAACACCACCGAGCCCACAGCCGTAATGACATGTGAACCAATTTTGCAGAACTGATGAATCAGAGTAAAGCCGCCTAAAATGGCGTAATCGTGTACATCAACATGACCAGCTAACGATGCATTGTTAGCAAAAATCGTATGATTACCAATCACACAATCATGTGCCAAGTGCACGTAGGCCATTATCCAATTATCGTTGCCAATTTTTGTCGTGCCTTTGTCTTGCACGGTGCCACGATTAAATGTGCAAAACTCACGAATGGTGTTGTTATCACCAATTTCGAGTAAGGTTGGTTCATTCTTGTATTTTTTATCCTGCGGCGCTTCACCCAGTGACGAATATTGAAAAATCTGATTATGCTTGCCAATAATGGTGTGGTCGCTGATAGTGACATGCCCGGCAATGCGCGTGCCAGCATCAATTTTAACGTTTGGCCCAATAATCGAAAACGGACCCACCTCAACGCTGGAGTCTAACTCTGCATTTTTATCAATAATAGCAGTGGCGTGAATTTTTGCAGACATTTAACAATTTACTTTAATTTATAATTATATATTATTGATTGGTATTACTTTTCTATCGCCTTTAAAATGCACATCATGCTCGCTTCAGCCACCACTTCATTATCTACAGACGCAACACCAGTGTATTTCCATATTCCTTTAAGAATGCGGTCAATTTTAACGTTCAACACAATTTGATCGCCTGGTGACACTGGTTTTTTAAATCTTGCACTGTCAATACCCGCAAAATAATAGACGGACTCATCATTAGGTTTTGCATCCATGGTTTTAAATGACAACACCGCAGCCGCTTGTGCCATGGCTTCAACAATTAAAACGCCCGGCATGACTGGATGATACGGAAAATGACCAGGAAAAAACGGCTCGTTAATCGTTACATTTTTAATGGCGACAATTTCTTTACCCAGTTCAAGAGACAGCACACGATCAATCAAAACAAAGGGGTAGCGATGTGGCAAATGGTCTAGAATTTCGTGAATATTCATGCTTGTGTCAGTCGGGTTGGTCATATTATTCTCGCGGTTCAATGAGAACGACTACACTACGTAGTCGTTCATTAAAAATCTTTAAGCTCGTTACTAGATAGCTTAAAAAAGTTAATCAAGTTATAAGCTACAAACTAGATTTTAACAGAGCTAAGTCTTTTTCTAACTGTTTAATTTTATCTGTGAGTAAATCTAGGTGACGAAGTTTCGCGGCGGTATTCAACCACTCTTTATGCGTTTGAAATGGCATGAGCGCAGTGTAGGTATCCGCCTGCATTAAAGAGCGTGTAATCATACTGCCGGGTGACACGGTGACTCCATCCACAATTACTAAGTGGCCTAAAATCATGGCAGCGCCACCTATTTTACAATGCCTGCCAATTTTCGCACTGCCGGCAATACCCGTGCAGCCAGCGATGACTGTATGCGCTCCTATCACACAGTTATGCCCAATCTGAATGAGATTGTCGAGTTTCACACCTTCTTCTATGATCGTGTCATCTAACGCGCCTCGATCTATCGTCGTATTCGCACCAACATCTACATTATCTTGTATGATGACACGCCCCACCTGCGGAATCTTGAGCCATACACCAGCCTCTTCAGCGTAACCAAACCCATCCGACCCAATAACTGCACCTGAAAAAATATGACAATGCGCACCCAGTTGGCAATGATGCTTGATCGTGACATTGGGTTCTAGCCTTGTATTATCACCAATCACAACATCATTTTCAAGCACACAAGCTGCACCAATAATAACATTTTCACCAAGGACGACTTGCTCACCAATCACCACCATTGGCCCAATACTGCAAGAGCTTGGTACCGTTGCACTACTACTCACCATAGCGCTTGGATCAATACCGATATGTGAAATAGCAGGTGGATTTAAAAGCGAAGAAATTTTAGCAAAATAAGTATAGGGATTATCTACAATTATTTTTGGCTGTGAGGTTAGTGCCGCGTCATTTTCGCGCAAAATAAAAGCGCTGGCTTTACAATCTGCAAGTGCTTTTTGATATTTGGCATCGTTAATAAAACAAATGTCACCTTGTTTAGCGTTACCGAGTGATGACACGCGAGAAATGCGTATATTCTCATCCCCGCTCACTTGACCACCAAATCGTGATGAAATATCACGCAATGAATATTGTTGAGTCATTCGATAGTCACATTAACATTAATTTTAAAACTTTATTTTTTACCTAATAATTTCAATACCTTATCCGTGATATCAATTTTATCTGCCGCATAGGCAACACCGCTGTACATGACCAAATCATAATTTTCAGACTTTGCCACGGATTGTACAGCTTTATTAATGCGGTCTTGCAGACTGCCTAGTTCTTCATTTTTACGTAAGTTGATATCTTCTCTTAATTCTCTTTGCTTGCGTTGAAATTCCACTTTGATGTTTTGAACATCACGCTCCTTAGTACGGCGTTCGGTTTCAGGAATGGTAACGCCTTCTTTTTCAAGGACCGTTTCAAGTTCTTTGATTTGTTTTGCTAAGCGATCCAGCTCTTGTGAGCGCGGGCCAAATTCTTTTTCAAGTTTCTTGCCGCTTTCGGCAGTTTGCGGTGCTTCTTGCAAGATCTTATCAACTTGCACATAACCGACCTTTAAGTCGGCAGCTTGCAAGCCAAATGAAACTAACATTAAGCTCAAAAGCGCTAATTTGCGTTTTGTGAATTTTAAAATCTGATAACTCAATTTAAATCTCCTAATTCAATCAGTCATGATTTAGCAATATGTGAATGATGATTTAAAACTGCTGACCAAGCTGAAATTGGACATTTTGCGTATCATCGCCTTTTTCGCTGTTCAATGCTCTTGCATAAATAAGTTTTAACGGCCCAAATGGTGACAACCAACTAACGCCTAAGCCGGTTGAGTAGCGCAAATCACCCAAGCTATAACCTGACTCAGAACCCCAAACATTACCACCATCCACGAAAGCACTCATTCTGAATTGTTTAGAGTCTTTCAAGCCTGGAACTGGGAAAAACAACTCGGCATTACCAAGCAAACGCTTCGTTCCGCCGACCGCAAAATCAGAATTAGTTGTGGGGTCTAAATCTCTGGGACCTAATGATCCATTGTCATAACCACGAACTGAGTTTACGCCACCCATAAAAAAGTTTTTAAAGAAGGGGTAGTTTTTACTGCCGTAATTATCCGCATAACCAATTTCGCCATTGAGCATAAATGTAAAATCTTTGTATACATTTTTAAACCATGCATGCTTATAGTCAATTTTGTAGTAATTTAAATCGAGTACAGGTAGAGAAAACTCTCCACTGAGTTTCTGCAATACGCCATTATTGGTAAACATAATGCTGTCACGCGTGTCATGGTACCAACCAGCAGAAGCAACTATAGAGTTACTTGAACAGCCTGAAGTGTTACCGCAGAATTTTTGATACTGGATTGGACTTTGATCATTCAAATCGACTTTTGTGAAATCTGCCGCCAAACCAAAGTTAAAGCCATCCCGCTCGTTCAGAGGAATACCAAAGCGCACCCCGCCACCGTAAGAGGATGAACTATAAGAACCTACGCTCAATGAACCAGTGTCAACGTCACGCCGATAGATATCAAAACCACGACTCACGCCATCTGGCGTAAAGTAAGGATCAGTAAATGAAAGTGAATAAGTAGTATTCACTTTACCGGTGTTCACCTGCGCGCTTACGCGATTACCAGTGCCCAAGAAATTATTTTGGTTGACTGTAATACCAAAGGTCACGCCTTCTGCGCTTGAAAGCCCTGCACCAAACTGCACACTACCCGTTGATTTTTCTGTAACGCTGATATTTAAATCCACTTGATCAGCTGTGCCAGGGACAGCTGGTGTTTCCACATTAACATCTGAGAAAAAATCAGTACGCACAATACGCTCTTTAGAGCGATTAATTTTACCAGCGTTATACCAAGCGGACTCTAGTTGCCTTACTTCGCGACGCACCACCTCATCACGCGTACGTGTATTGCCTGCAATGTTAATCCGGCGTACATAAACGCGCTTGCCAGGGTCAACAAAAAAGGTAAATGCTGCAGTATGGTCTTCTTTGTTGATTTCGGGCACAGGGTTTACGTTTGAAAATGCATAACCATCATTACTTAACCGGTCGCTGATGGCTTTACTTGACTGCGTAACCTTTTCACGACTAAACGTATCCCCTTTTTTGATTTCGACTAATTGCTGTAACTCTTCATCTGGCACAATAGTTTCACCAGCCAGTTTTACATCAGAAATCGTATATTTTTCACCCTCAGTAATATTGACGGTAATATAAATATCTTTTTTATCTGGTGTAATCGAAACTTGTGTTGAATCAATGTTGAACTCCAGATAGCCTTTGTTCATATAAAACGAACGGAGAGTTTCTAAGTCGGCATTGAGTTTTTGTTTAGAGTATTGGTCGTCCTTGTTCCACCAACTCATCCAGTTTGGGGTAGTAAGCAGGAATTCAGCACGCAGATCATCCATGCTGAAAGCTTGGTTACCCACAATATTGATACTTTTGATTTTTGAAACTACGCCCTCTTCAATATCAAAGCGCACTGCAACACGATTCCGTTCTAGTGGTGAAACTACGGCTTTTACCGTTGCACCGTATTTACCTTGTGATAAATACTGGCGCTTAATTTCCTGTTCTGCGCGGTCCAATTGAGACTTGTCAAAAATCAGGCCTTCCGCAATGCCAATTTGCTTAAGACCTTCTTTCATTTTATCGGTTGGAAATGACTTATTTCCGCTAAAATCAATTTGTGCAATCGACGAACGTTCTTGAACGGTCACCACAAGGACATCTTCTTCGGCTTCAATTCTTACATCCTTAAAAAAACCTGTGCCATAGAGTGATTTAATTGCCTGCGAGGCAAGTTCGTCATTCATGGTTTCACCAACTTTTACAGGTAGATAGGTGAATACCGTACCGGCTTCAGTACGTTGCAAGCCTTCTACGCGGATATCTTTAACTACAAACGGTTCCAGTGCTAAAGCTGAACTTGCATACAGACTGGAAATTGCCAATAACAGTGTCTTAAACTGCAATTTTATAGCGTGATGGTTGGTCTTAGATTGGTTATCTTTACCAGTTTGCTGAGTATGTTTTAATTTTTTTATTGCCATGCGATTAGCCTGTAATTAATCTTGTTATGTCATTATAAAATGCAATTACCATCATTAAACCTAGCAAAAGAATACCAATCTTCTGCCCAATCATCATGGTGGCTTCAGACACGGGTTTTCCCGTGACAATTTCAACCATATAATACATCAAATGTCCGCCATCTAACACTGGTATAGGTAAGAGATTCATGATGCCAATACTGATACTGATAAAGGCTAAGAAACCGATAAACTGCTTAATTCCACGATTGGCACTTTCACCTGCAGCGTTTGCAATGGTAACTGGGCCGCTCATATTTTTTAGTGACAGTTGCCCTGTTACCAATTTACCCATTAAGCGTAAACTAAGTAACGAAGTATCCCATGTTGTGTTGTTGGCTTTAACGAATGCTGCTAGTGGGGTGTAGTGAATCTTAGACTCTTTTGCTTTTACGCCAATCATCCCAATTTCATTGCCGCTGATTATTTTGGCTTCTGGGGTGACTGTTAAGTTGAATTCTTGAGTATTTCTTTGCACAACAACTTGCAAGGGTTTAAGTGGATTATCTCTAATCATTTGCGTAAAGTGATGCCAAAAGATGACCTTTTCATGATTGACACGCAACACAAGATCACCCGCTTCAAATCCAGCCAATTCAGCAGCACTGCCATTTTCTACCTCAGAAATTTGAGCGGCAATCTCAGGCTGTGCAGCTGTAAAGCCTAGTACATTAAGTACATCCAGATTCGCTTTATCAAAATCGATGGGTGCCAAACTAAGCTCATGAACAAGGCGGGCATTGTTGTCATTCAACACTTCAACAAAAACACTTTTACTTTTTAAAGATTCATTTAAAAAAGCCCAGCTAGCCTCTTGCCAACTATCAACTTGTTTGCCGTTAATTTTCTGTATTGTTTCATTCGATTTAAAGCCAGCGATAGCAGCAGGGCTAGATTCTGACACACTTCCGATGATTGGTTTTAAGCCGCTAATTCCCATTAATAAGATTCCCCAGTAAATGAGAACGGCGAGCAATAGGTTAGCTAACGGGCCGGCAAGAACAATAGCAATTCGCTTGAATACCGATTGACGGTTAAATGCACGTTTAAGATCAACTTCACTGTAACCTGTCGGCAGGTTGGCTTCATCGAACTCCCGCTCATCCAGCATTTTCACATAGCCACCCAGTGGAATGGCCGCAATAATGAATTCTGTTTGGTCTCGCCCAGCTTTTCTGCGCCACAATGGCAGGCCAAAGCCGATGGAAAACTTAAGTACGCGCACATTACACCATTTGGCCACCTGAAAATGACCATATTCGTGCACCGTAACCAGTATTCCTATGGTAAAAATGAAAGCAAGTAACGTAATCATTGAACCGTATTTAGAGAAGCACTCAATTGAATTGTGGAGGTAATTTTTGCAGCCAACTGCCTTGCTTGTGCATCAACCATTTCTAGTTGCTGAATCGAAGTGACTGCCTCAATATTTGAGGAAGAAAGCACTTGTTCGATAATGGCAGGGATTGCCATAAAACTGATTTTTTCATTTAAGAAAGATGCCACAGCCACTTCGTTTGCAGCATTTAAAATAGCAGGCGCTGTGCCGCCTGCGTTCAAAGCTTCATAAGCCAACCTAAGGCATGGAAAACGCGTCATATCGGGCGCACAAAAATCCAGTCTTGCAGTTTTTATTAAATCAAGCGTACCCACACCGCTTGATAGCCTATCAGGAAAGCCTAAACCATATGCAATGGGGGTACGCATATCAGGATTACCTAGCTGTGCAAGTACACTACCATCAATATACTCCACCATGGAATGAATCACGCTTTGTGGATGCACCACCACCTCAATCTGCGATGCTTGCGCGTTAAACAGCCAGCGTGCTTCAATGATTTCCAAGCCCTTGTTCATCATGGTGGCTGAGTCAATCGTAATCTTAGGTCCCATCACCCAGTTAGGGTGCTGAAGGGCTTGATCAAGGGTGACAGCCTTTAGTTCATCCATCGTTGAGTTTCTAAAAGGGCCACCTGAAGCCGTTAATAAAATACGCCGTATACCTAAATGGTCAAATGTGTAATTATCAGCATGGCTTTGATGCCTTGGCATCACTTGAAATATTGCGTTATGTTCACTATCGATTGGCAGTAAAGTTGCCCCACCCTCCACTACAGCTTGCATAAATAAGTCACCTGCCATCACCAGCGTTTCTTTATTGGCAAGCAAGATACGTTTTCCTGCCTTGGCAGCGGCCATGGCAGGGTGCAAACCTGCTGCTCCCACAATTGCCGCCATCACGACATCAACGTCCTCATGTGAAGACACGTGATTCAATGCATCACCACCACACAATACCAAGGTGCTTGAACCTATCGCCTTTAATTGCAGACTTAACTCTTCACATGCCTTTTCTTGTAGCATCACCGCAAATTTCGGTGAATATTGCTGACATAACGGTAATAAACCTTTAACGTTACTATTTGCCGTGATGGCAAACACTTCAAAACGGTCTGGGTGTTGTGCAATAACGTCTAGCGTTTGTAAGCCAATTGTGCCCGTTGCACCGAGTATCGTGACTTGCTGGCGTTGATGAGAAGTCGAACTGTTATCCATGCAATTGTAGATTCGTGAAAAGTGGGAAATATATGCTAAGCAACACTAATGGCAAAGTTGGAATTAAACCATCGATTCTATCGAGCACACCGCCATGGCCTGGCAACAATTGACTACTGTCTTTCACATTAGACTGTCGTTTTAACAGCGACTCGAACAAATCACCCATTACACTTAAGATAACGATGAGCCATAGTCCTAAAATCAACCAACGACTGAGATGTTGAAAATGGCATAAAAGTAAGCCATACAACGTAACGGCAAATAATGCCCCCATGACGCCTTCCCATGTTTTTCCTGGGCTTATTTCAGGTGCTAACTTGTGCTTGCCAAATTTCTTTCCTGCAAAATAGGCCGCACTATCGGCAATCCAAACCGTTGCTAAAACAGAAAGTAACAACAATGGGCTAATTTTATGCAATCCAATCAAAGCAATCCAAGTAGCTAACAAAAGTGAAATACCCAAAATCGACATGAATAATTTTTGATTGATTTTTTTTCTGGTAATAAGCCAAGTAGGAGCAACAACAACCCAAAACACAGCTGACACGGCTAAAAGTAACAATACCAACTTATCAGCATACAACTCTAGTATGGTCTCTGATGAAAACTTAGAGAAAGTAACCAACATCAATCCGATAATTAAAGTGCCTGTTAGGCTAATGGTAATTTGTTTCGCATTAAGTTTAATGAGTTTCATCCATTCCCAAACCGCTATAACCGTGATAAATAAGGTGATGAGTGACCAGGTAAATGATGAAGTAAAGAATAGCGCCATCAAAAACCCGATGACTAACAAAATAGCTGTGATAATTCTGGTTTTAAGCATGAGGAGGCACGAACTTGTTGGGGTTGTTGTGGGTCATTATTGGCATGAGTAATTATTGAGCAGGACCAGCGAGTTGCTCACTCGTTCTGCCAAAGCGCCGCTCACGATTTTGGTAGGACTGAATCGCCAGTTTGAATGCTTCTTCATTAAAATCTGGCCACAGCGTATCTGTAAAATACAGTTCGGTATAAGCTAATTGCCATAGTAAAAAATTGCTAATACGCTTTTCACCGCCAGTGCGTATAAATAAATCAGGCTCGGGCGCATAATGCATCGATAAATACGGGGTTAAATGCGCTTCGTTGTAATGGCCAGACAATTCAGGTGTTGCTGCTTGCAGCTTATTAACAGCCTGCAAAATATCCCAACGTCCGCCGTAGTTGGCAGCAATCGTGAGTACCAGTGCGGTATTGTGCTGTGTGAGAGTTTCTGCTGCATTAATTTGCTCAATGAGTGCCGCATCAAAGCGACTGCGATCGCCAATCATAATCAGTTTGATATTGTTTTTATGCAGCTTATCTACTTCACGCTTTAGCGCTTGCATAAATAGACCCATTAAAAATGAAACCTCTTCGCTAGGTCTGCGCCAGTTTTCGCTACTAAAAGCAAACAAGGTTAAGTGTTCTACCTTTAGCGTTAAGCAGTATTTAACAAGGTCACGTACAGTTTCAACCCCGCGCTTATGCCCGGCAACTCTAGGTAAAAAACGCTTACGTGCCCAACGTCCATTACCATCCATAATCACCGCAATGTGCTTAGGAATTGCTGCGACATCTGGAATGCTTTGGGTTGCGCTACTAAAAAATGCCATTCAGGACCCAGTTAAATAATGTGGAAAGTGTCAATTGCGTAGGCTATAGTGAACTTAAACCGCCATCAATTCAGCTTCTTTTACCTGTAGAAGTTTTTCAACTTCAGCAACGGCTTTATCCGTTGATTTTTGAATATCATCTTGTGCACGGCGCTCGTCATCTTCTGATATTTCTTTATCTTTTAAGAGCTTTTTAAGCGCATCATTGGCATCACGGCGGACATTGCGAATGGATACTTTGGCACCCTCTGCCTCTGAGCGTACTATTTTGGTCATTTCGCGGCGACGTTCCTCTGTCAGCATGGGCATAGGAACACGAATCACATCGCCATTTGTGGCTGGATTTAAACCTAAATCACAGTCTCGAATGGCTTTTTCAACTTTGGCAATCATGGTTTTTTCAAAGGGTTGTACATGAATTGTACGGGCATCGCCCAGATTCACATTGGCCACTTGATTGACCGCAACCATAGAACCATAATACTCAACCATTACATGATCAAGCAAGCCTACATGCGCACGTCCTGTGCGTACTTTTGCCAAATCAGCCTTGAGTACCTCTAAAGACTTTAACATTTTTTGATCGGCAGTTTTTTTAACATCACTAATCATCAACTTCTCCAACTATTATTTCAATATGTTCTTATTTTATGTTTTTGAAACTTAGGAACTCACTGACGCAGTTTCACCTAAGCAATCCAACGCCATTAAGGCGTAACCATTGTGCCTTCATCTTCACCCATGATCACTTTTTTCAACGCACCTTGCTTAAAAATACTGAAAACCGAAATAGGCAACTTTTGATCACGACATAAAGTCAGCGCTGTTGCATCCATCACTTTGAGATTTTTGCTAATCGCCTCATCAAAGCTGATTGTTTTGTAGCGCATTGCATCCGGATTGCTTTTTGGGTCTTCTGTATAAATGCCATCTACTTTGGTTGCTTTAATCACGATTTCAGCGTTCATTTCCATTCCGCGCAGTGCAGCAGCCGTATCTGTGGTGAAAAACGGGTTACCGGTACCTGCACCAAAAATGACCACGCGCCCTTCTTCTAAGTAGCGAATCGCTTTGCCACGGATATAAGGTTCAGCCACTTGCTCGATATTCAATGCGCTTTGTACCCGTGCATTTAAACCAATGTTTTTCATCGCGTCCTGTAGGGCCATGGCATTCATGACAGTAGCAAGCATGCCCATGTAGTCAGCAGTGGCTCTGTCCATTCCTTCTGCGGCAGGTGCTACGCCACGAAAGATATTGCCACCACCGATGACCACTGCAACTTGTACGCCCAAATCGACCACTTCTTTGACTTCTGCGACAATTCTGCTGATTGTAGCGCGGTTAATGCCATAAGCGTCATCGCCCATGAGCGCCTCACCAGAAAGTTTAAGTAGTATGCGTTTGTAGGCAGGTTTAGACACAAATTTTCCTCTTTATAAAGTTTGCTTATTTAAGCATAAATTCGCTTTTTTAGGCATCACTTAACTGCTTAAAAATTGAATAAAATGACAATACGTTATGTTTTGTTAACAGTATTTAATTAAAAAAAATGGATTAAGCAATTCGCTTAATCCATTTATTAGCCTAAGAAGGCTGCCAATCTTTCGATTGGCTATCCAATTACACTTTAGCCGCTGCAGCTACTTCAGCTGCATAATCTACCACTGCCTTTTCAATCCCTTCACCTACGGTGAACATGGTGAATGAAGCAACTGAGGCGCCTTTAGACTTTAACAATTGCTCAATGGTGAGTTTGTCATCTTTCACAAAAGTTTGGCTGAGCAAGGTCACCTCTTTTAAGAATTTTTGCACAGTTCCATCAGCAATTTTTTCTAGCATTGCATCTGGCTTACCCGCTTCTTTTGCTTTTTCAATTGCAACGCGACGTTCAGTTTCAATTAAACTGGCTTCAATGCCAGAAGCATCCAGTGATTTTGGTTTTGCTGCAGCGATATGCATGGCGATATCTTTCGCTAAAGCGTCATCACCACCAACCAAATCAACGATTACCCCAATCTTGCTGCCGTGTACGTAGCTTGATAATTTACCTTGCACTTGTGGACACACAAAACGACGCGGTGTAATGTTTTCACCAATTTTACCCACCAATTGGGCGCGTGTTTCTTCTGCAGTGCTATCGCGCATTTTAAGTGCGCCAACCGCTTCAATGTTTGCTGGCTTATTAACAGCCACAACACCTGCAAGTTCATTAACAAATTTCAAGAAGTCTTCGTTTTTTGCACAGAAGTCCGTTTCTGAGTTCACTTCAATCATCGCACCAGACTTACCATCCGCGCTAATGCTGATACCCACGGTACCTTCGGCCGCTACACGACCCGCGGCTTTACTTGCTTTATTGCCAAAGCGCACACGTAAAATTTCTTCTGCACGTGTCATATCGCCTTCAGCTTCAGTCAGTGCTCTTTTGCAATCCATCATTGGCGCATCGGTGCGCTCACGTAATTCTTTGACCATGCTTGCGGTAATTTCAGCCATTTTTAGCTCCTAAATTATCTATAAACAACATTAATTAATGTATTTATTTTGTTGATTTAATTAAATTTTTAGTAATTAAAAAAGGGGCACTAAGCCCCTTATATATTAACGATTATTAAACAGCTTCAGCTTCTGTTGCAGGGGCAACTTCTTCAGCGGCTGATTTTACGATGTCAGTGATCACTGAACTGCGGCCTTCTAACACCGCATCAGCAATACCACGTGCATAAAGACGAATGGCGCGTGATGAGTCATCGTTACCTGGGATTACAAACGCAACACCGTCAGGTGAGTTATTGGTATCAACGATACCAATAACTGGAATGCCTAGCTTAGCGGCTTCAGTAATTGCACCGCTTTCATGACCAACGTCGATGATAAAAATTGCATCTGGCAAGCCGCCCATTTCTTTAATGCCGCCAATTGAACGCTCTAATTTTTCAATTTCACGTTTATAGCCGAGTGCTTCTTTTTTACCAAATTTATCTAAACTGCCATCTAGCAACATCGCATCAAAATCATGCAAGCGTTTGATTGATTGTTTTACTGTTTTAAAGTTAGTCAGCATGCCGCCTAACCAGCGATGGTTCACATAGGCACAACCCGCGCGTGATGCTTCCTCTTTTACGATGTCACGTGCTTGGCGTTTTGTACCTACGAATAAAATACGACCCTTGTTAGCTGCCAATGTACGCACGTGTTTAAGTGCGTCTTCAAACAAAGGCAATGTTTTTTCAAGGTTAACAATATGAATTTTGTTGCGGTCACCGAAAATATACGGTGCCATTTTTGGGTTCCAGTAACGGGTTTGATGGCCGAAGTGAACGCCGGCTTCTAACATATCACGCATAGTGACTGACATAAGTTCTCTCTTTTCAATGGGTTATGAATGCACACAACACTAGCAACACTTTGATTTAAAGCATTATTTTAGCTTTAAACCGACAAGCACCCTTGAGTAGGTTGTGTGTAGATTTTTTAAAATTACTACGCTGCAAATTTGCAGTGCGCGCATCATACCACCTAGCACCATCGTTTACCAGCATTTTGCACATTTTACGGACGTGAATGACAGCAGAAAGATTAGAATTATTACAGCAAAGCACTGGCTTGGTTGCAGCTTGATGGTTTCTTTCAACCAATTGGCTGTATACAACCGCATGCATTCAAACCAAAAGCAACCTAACCTTCTGTATTTTATCATTATAATAGTTGGCATGCGCTTTGCTAATGAATAATCAGGCGTAGATCTCCAATTTTCGCTCCCGTTAACCCGCAACACTCATGCTGTTGCGGGTTTTTTTTGCCTGCAATTTGCACATTAGTCTTGCGTGAATTTCATATTTTAAATGTTTAAAAAACGTTTAAATTGATTGAGAATTTCTATCGAGAAAAAATAATGCTCTGCGAGCCTTGTAAATAAAGGCTTGCAGGGCAGCCAAAAAGGTTGTGTGCTAATTTAGACTATAAAACCATTAATTTTGATGATAAAAATTCTTAGCGCACGCTATGCTAAAATACGGCTTTAATTTAAATTCATAGCGTCTCATGGCCGTTACCATCAAAAATCAACAAGAGATTGAAAAAATGCGCGTGGCAGGTAGGCTTGCTGCTGAAGTGCTCGATTTTATTGCGCCGCATGTTGTGCATGGCATCACTACAGATCAACTCGATAAACTTTGTCATGACTACATGGTGGATGTGCAAAAAACCATCCCTGCCCCGCTCAACTACGCGCCGGGCGGCCACAAACCTTACCCAAAATCCATTTGCACCTCCATTAATCAGCAAATTTGCCATGGCGTGCCGAGTGACAAGGCGCTTAAAAATGGCGACATCGTCAACATTGACATTACGGTGATTAAAGATGGCTACCACGGCGATACCAGCCGCATGTTTTATGTGGGCGAAGTCAGTACGCAGGCCAAGCGCTTGTGCGAAATCACCTATCAGGCAATGTGGCTAGGCATTTCAAAAGTGAAACCTGGCGCAACATTAGGGGATATCGGTCACGCAATTCAAACTTTTGCTGAAAAAAGTGGCTACAGCGTGGTGCGTGAATTTTGCGGCCACGGTATTGGCAAAGGCTTTCATGAAGACCCGCAAGTGTTGCATTATGGCAAGGCTGGTACTGGGCTCAAGTTGCAGGCAGGCATGATGTTTACGATTGAACCCATGATTAATGCCGGAAAACGCGACATCAAACAAATGCCGGACGGTTGGACCATCGTTACAAAAGACCGCAGCCTTTCAGCACAATGGGAACACACCATTTTGGTGACAGAATCTGGTTTTGAAGTAATGACTTTATCGGCTGGTTCACCAGCGATTCCTGCCTTTGTGTAATACACATGCCGCGGCCAATCATACAAAACGGTGTGAATGGTCAAGAGCTACCTCTAATTTTTTGGCGTCAGCAGCTAAAAGCAGGTTTTGAGTCAATCAAAACCGACTTTTACAAGCACCCCAGCCCGCGCCGTCTTTTTAAACAACATTGCCAACTGGTGGATGGCTTGCTTGCGTCCATTTGGCAACACATGCAGATAGATGCAGACTGCTGCCTGATTGCGGTAGGCGGTTATGGTCGTGGTGAACTTTACCCCTATTCGGATATTGACCTTCTCATATTGCTGCCAGAGGCACGCAATGACGACACTATTCTCAATCAAAAAATTGAATCACTCGTCGGCTTGCTTTGGGATGTTGGTCTGCATGTTGGCAACAGCGTACGCACCTTAAATGAGTGCATGGTAGAAGCCAAAAAAGACCTTACTGTACAAACCAACCTGATGGAGTCTCGCCATTTATCGGGGGATATTGGGCTATATCAGCACTTTTTAGCTGAAATAGACAGCACGTTAGCGACATCTACCATCATTGAAAAATTCTATAACTCAAAATTAAAAGAGCAAAACCTTCGTCACGCAAGGTTTAACGATACTGCTTATAATTTAGAACCTAATATCAAAGAAAGCCTTGGTGGTTTGCGTGATTTGCACACCATTGAATGGGTTTACCAAAGCATGCATATGTTGCAAGCCAGGCTTGCACGGGCAAAGCTGGTGAGCAACACTTGGGCTGCGCTCGCGGCTTTGAACATCATTACGCCTGCAGAAGCGCGAAAAATCCAGCAACATCAACATGCCATACAAACCCTGCGTATTCGATTACATTTTTTAAGTAACCGACGCGAAGACCGTTTGTTATTTGATTTTCAGAACGCCTTGGCATCTGAGCTGGGCTATGAGAGCACCCCCCGTAAACGCGCCAGCGAGCAACTGATGCAAAGTTATTATCGCAGCGCAAAATTCATCAGTTTAATAAATGAAATTTTATTAAAATCACTCCAACAACTAACCTCGAAAGCGCCCGTCGTCACCCAACCCATCAACGCTTATTTTGAAGCCAGAAATCATTTACTAGAAGCAACGCATGCAAGTCTATTGCAACAACGCCCCGCCGCCATTTTTGAGGCTTTTTTATTACTGCAGCAGCATCCGGAACTAAACGGCATGGGCGCTACGCTGTTGCGTAATTTGCAACGGGTAAAAAAATCTGTTAATCGCGATTTTAGGCAAAATCCCACACACAAAAAATTGTTCATTACAATATTATCGCAGCCCAATGGCGTCAATCATGCGCTTCGCGCCATGAATCTGTATGGTATTTTGGGGGCTTACATTCCTGCTTTTGGTAAAATCATCGGGCAAATGCAGCATGATTTGTTTCATGTGTATACGGTGGATGAACATATATTAAATGTGCTGGCTAATTTGCGACGCTTTGCCAAGCCTGAGCTCAAGCATGAATTTCCACTTTGCAGCAAATTGTTTGCCACGTTTGATGCGCCGCACATTCTCTATATTGCGGCGCTTTTTCACGACATTGCTAAAGGCCGAGGTGGCGACCATTCAATTCTTGGCAAGGCAGATGCCGCAAGATTTTGCAAAACACACGGATTAACTAAAGCAGATTGCACATTAGTCAGTTGGCTGGTTGAGGCGCATTTGAAAATGTCATCCACCGCTCAAAAATCTGACTTATCTGACCCAACGGTCATCGCCAATTTTGCACTATTTGTAAAAGATGAACGTCGGCTCACTGCGCTTTACCTGCTCACTGTTGCCGATATTCGTGGAACCAGTCCGCTGGTTTGGAATGCCTGGAAAGCAAGATTACTGGAAAATCTTTACCACGCAACGAAAAGTGCTTTAAATCAACAGGGATTATATGCAGAGCAAGCGATTGTTCAACGTAAACTTGAAGCCGCCAAGAAACTCGACCTGTTTGGCTTAAGCCCCAGCGCCTATGAACCGCTTTGGGCTCAATTTGGCGCACATTATTTTATACGCTACGAATCAGATGAAATTGCTTGGCAAAGCCGTTTATTAACGCCGCATTTATACAGCACAAAGTCAATTGTTCGCACGCGGTTAAGCCCCACAGGAGAAGGGTTTCAGGTGATGATTTATACGCATGACAGGGTGAGTCTTTTTGCCAAAATATGCAATTTTTTTGCCCAAATGAACTACAACATTGTTGAAGCGAAAATCTACACAACGGACCATCATTACGCACTGAATACTTTTATAATTTTAGATCGGTCATTAAATACAGAACGCTACAGTGGTATATTTAAATTCATTGAAAGTGAACTCGCAAAAAAAATTGACGAAACCACAGTGCTTGAAGCTCCCTTACGTGGTCGCATCAGCCGTCAAGTCAAGCACATGCCGATTGAAGCACAATTTACTTTAACTGAAGAAATTGGTAGCAATAACCATCAATTAGAGGTTATCGCCAACGATCGCCCTGGCCTGCTTGCAACCATTGCCCAACTCTTTTTATCGCAAGCGATTGAATTACACAACGCTAAAATCAACACTTTAGGCAACCGTGCTGAAGATACCTTTTTAATTTCCGCTAAAAACGGCCAAAAGCTTGATGACGATCACCTGCAAAAATTAAAGGCCGCTTTAGCTAGCCAAATTTAACGCCGCATCTCAAATGTCGTTCAGATTCCGTTAAATCAACTAAATTGGTAATGCTTACGTAACGCTTTTTTTACCTGCCAAGTGCAAGTAAGTCCTGATGGAAAAGTCACCAAGTCGCCCGCACCAAAACTCACCGCTTCGCCATCCTTTTCAATCACCGTCACTTCCCCCTCTACAATATAGGCAACCTCTTGCGAACTGTAACTCCACGGAAACTCAGAAACTTCTTTGGTCCAAGTCGGCCAACGCGTTACGCCAAGCGCGGCGAGCTTATCTGCACTGGGTTTTTCAATCATAATCTTTGCCATCATCGCTCTCCTTTAACCATCATTTTAGGCACTTAAAAGATCTGTAAAAATATCAATTTTAACGCTTAAAAACGAACAAACCTTTTTGGCTGCCCTGCGAGCCTTATAAATAAAGGCTCGCAGGGCATTTATTTTTTCTCCGCGAAATCAAGCAGAAAAATAACCAATAAAAAAGCCTTGATTTCTCAAGGCTTATTTTAAACTTAACAATTAAAAATTCAATTATGAATGTTTGTAATGTTTTTTCAATTGTTTAGTCACTTCCCAATTTGATTTCAAGCCTTTTGGAAACACGACAAAATCACCTGCTTTAATCACAACCGTTTCGCCACCTTGTGGTGTAACGCGAATTTCGCCTTCAAGCACGTAAGCACTTTCAGTCATGCCGAAATCAAGTGGAAATTTTGATGGTTCGCAATCCCAAATTGACCAGCTAGAAACGCCTAATTCTTTCAGTTTTTCTTGTGATGGATTGTGGTCGATGATGATTTGCGTCATATGAAGTCCTTTATAAGTTTCGTAAAAATACCGCAACTTAGCTTGCGGTTCTTGGGCGAATTGTAACACATTCTTTTTATTAAAAAATGCGTATTAGGGTAATCTAATTTTAAAAGTATATTGAAAAATTGCATTAAATCATGTAGATACACTTTCAAGCAAGTCCATTAATGCAGAATGTAAAATACTGTTAAGAGACTATAATTACTTATCCGACCCGCAATAATTTTTCTCTCGGCCCGTCGGCCACCACTTTGCCAGCGTCCATGGCAATCACACGCTGGGCAACGCCTAACATAATGGCGCTATGGGTCGTCATAATTAAAATGTCCTGTGCGCCCAGCAACTGTGGCAAACGGTCGGCCAACAAACGCTCGCTATCTGGGTCTAGGCCTAGCGTGGGTTCATCTAACAATAATATGCGGCAAGGTTGTGCAAGCGTGCGCGCCAGCGCTACTTTTTGGCGCTGACCGCCTGATAAATTACTGCCACGTTCATCAATTTGCATACCCAATGACAAACGACCGCTTTTTAACTCATCTTCTAATCCTGAAGCCCAGAGCGCGCGAATAAATCGCTCGCTATTCACGCCACTGCCAGAAATGGTTAAGTTATCTTCAAGTGTGCCTGCGAATAAAGCTGGGTCTTGCGACTTCCAGGCGAGCCAGTGTGCGCGGTCAAATGAAGCAATATCATCTAAAGACAAGCCATCAACAAGAATTTGGCCTGCATCCAATTTACTTAACCCGGCTAAACTGCGCAACAAAGTCGTTTTGCCTGCCCCGGGTCGGCCTAGCAGTGCAATGCGTTCACCTGCCGCAATATTCAGCGTTACATTGTCGAGCGCCACCGGCCTTTCAGGATACGCCTTTGTTAAGCCAATCAAGGCAAGGTTTCCCTGCACTTCATTTCTCGGCACAAACTCACGCACTTTGTCAGTGTCTAGCATGCTTTCCATGCGATTGGCAGCACGTTTAAAGTCTTGCCATTTCCCAATCACCATAAAAAGCGATGTAACTAAAGACATTGCGCGCGCTGCAAGCAAGTTACAGGCAATCAAACCACCCACAGAAAGCGCGCGCGCCTCAATTAAATAAGCGCCTGCTGCCAACATTGCCACCGTGCTTAAAGTCAGCATGCCAGCCGCTAAAGTGCTGGTGTGGCTGGTGGCTAAACGTCTTGCGCTATCAATATCTGACGCAGTATCTGAGAACTCTAACCAGCGTCGCAAAAATGTTCCCGCGCGCGGTACCGTGCGCACCACATCCAGTGCCCCTAACACCTCACCCATGTAGGTGAGTTTGCGCGTGTTATGCTGCTCAGATTCCTTAGCTAGCCGATTAGTCCGTAGCTGCATTGCAAAGCCAACCAAGGCGTAAAAAATTACCAAAATTGAAGCCACAATTAACAATGGCCAAGCGATAATGCCAATCACTAAAAGATAAAGCAGTAAAAAAGGTAAATCGGCTAGGGTAAGTAAATAAGTGGATGAAACAAAATCGCGTGAAACAGAGAGGTCGCGATAGTTGGCCAAGAACCGTGCAAACCCACCTGTAATATCTTTTTGCGCAACCAGTTTTTTCCAGAGCGATTCATCACTTTTACGCGTTAAATCTTCTGCCACACGCTCCGTTGACCAAGCCCGCACCATGCGCATGGCTGTGTCGATAACCAAGTAAACCAACATGCCAATCGTTAGCGCCCAAAGCGTTTCAAATACGCCATTACTCACAACTTTATCGTAAACCAGCATTGAAAATAAAGGCAGCAACAGCAAGCCGGTGTTAATCAAAAAGCTGGCAATCCCCACCTCAGCCCAAGCGCCCCTGAGTGCTGGCCACAAAGCTTTGAGTGAGTCCAATCCTTCTGAATTGGCTTGTGAAGATAATCTAAAAACAACTGCTTCGGCATGCGCATCGCTTGCACTTAATGGCACATCCGCGACGACTTCACCAATCTGGTTCACCGTTTGCCAGCGTTGCTGATAACGGCGCATGAGTAAATAGCCACCACCATACATGCGAATCAGCGCAATATTTCCGGGCAAATCGAGTATTTCACCCAAAGTGGCATTTAAATAATAAGCTGGAAATTCCGATTGATGGACACGTGCCACCTGACTTGACCAGTTATCAGTGCGGTCAATCAGAGAAGAAACCACTTTACGCAATTTAGCAGCGCCAGCAACATTAGTGCCTGAAAGCGCTGTGATTGCAGTGAGTATGCCTTGCTTATCTAAACCATTTTCAGGTAAATCAGCTTGTTCAGTCAGTTGTTGAGCCATTAAAAAATACTATGCAGTTTGCCAATGAATGGCCGCGACTTGCGTATTGGCCGCATCAAATACGACATAATCAACGCCATTGGCTACATTAAATGATTGCAGCGTTTCGCCAGCAACCGCGCTGAAATTAAATACATCCCCTGCATCGGCCTTAATCCACATGTTGGAATTATTTCCACCATCCACAAAGTTACGTACATCTAAGCTGGTAATATTGAGTACGGTATTAATTGCATCGCGGATATCCAAAATTTCCATCGAGTCGGTTTCATTTGCTAAAGCGGTCAGCGAATAACCACCTGCCACCAAGCCGGTAAGTTTCAATGTATCACCGCCGTTAAACGCGGTTGAAGTATTACCCTCTCCACGATATTGTGCTGCCACACCAATCGAAGTTGCCGAGACAATAATCGTATCGTCCCCATTGCCACCATAAACTTGGTCTAAACCTTGCATTGCATCAATGATGTCATTGCCATCAAAACCACGCAAATCATCATTGCCCAAACCACCTATAATCACATTATTGGCACTGTCACCATATAAAATATCATCAAAATTTGAGCCTGTAAGATTTTCAATACCAGAAAAAGTGTCACCTAATGCGTCACCCAAATGCGTTAAAGGTGAACCGCCAAGCGTCGCGCGCACGGCTGATGTGGCATTCACGTAAGAAGCTGTATCAACACCAGCGCCGCCAGTTAAGTTATCTGCACCTGCACCGCCAATTAAAATATCATCACCTGCTCCACCATCAATAGTATTGGCAGAAGCGTTGCCAATTAAAATATCGTTGAACGCTGAACCTGTAATATTTTCAAAATTACTGAGTGCATCAATACCGGCACCACCGGATGATGCGTTTGCAGCAACTCCCAATACACTCAATCCAGAAATATTAACGGATACTGCTGCACCAGCATTTTCATAACTCACCGTATCAATTCCGCCAGCCCCATCAAGGGTATCGTTGCCTAGGCCACCTTCAATGGTATTGGCACTTCCATCGCCTGTCTGCACATCGTTAAAATTGGAACCAATAATATTCTCAAAATTGGTCAGCGAGTCATTGCCTGCACCCCCTGTGGCATTCACACCAGCACTGCTTAAATTCACAGTCACAGCCGCTGCAGCAGTGAGATAGGTTATGGTATCGACCCCGCTGGCAGCGTTGATCGTGTCGTTGCCTGCACCTCCGTCAATCACGTTATTGCCGCCATCCCCAGTAATCACATCATCAAAAGCTGAACCAATCAGGTTTTCAATGCCTGTTAACGTATCACCATTGGCATCGCCAAGTGTGCCCGTGCCATTAATGGTGACTGCAATAGCAGATATGGCATTTGTATAAGAGACAGTATCCGTGCCATTGCCACCAATTAAAGTATCTGCCCCTGCACCACCAATCAGTAAATCATTGCCGTCACCGCCGTTAATGATGTTGGCATTGCCGTCCCCTATTAAAATATCATTAAAAGCTGAACCAGTAATATTTTCAAAGTTACTGAGTGTATCAACACCTGCGCCCCCTGCTGAAGCATTTGCTGCCACGCCTAATACCGAAGCCCCTGAAATATTGACTGATACTGCCGCTGTTGAAAGGGAATAACTGACGGTATCAACACCCCCGGCGCCATTTAAAACATCATTGCCTAAACCACCTTCAATAATATTGTTGCCGCCATCGCCTGTGAGTAAGTCACCAAAGCTTGAGCCAACTATATTTTCAAAGTTGCTTAATACTTTACCATCTGAACTTGAGGTGTTTAGCACAACGGTTCTACCACCTGTTGCATTGGCATAAGAGATGGTGTCATTACCACCTGCGGCATTGATAGTATCTGCACCTTCGCCGCCATCAATCCAGTCATCCCCAACAGTGCCCGTGATTGTATCGGCAAAGTTGGAACCAACAACGCGCTCAATATTGAGCAATGTGTCTGCTCGGCCAGCCCCTGTAACAGTACCTGAGCCTGCACCGGTTAAGGTAATGTTTACTGCCCCTGTTGCACTTAAATAGCTGGCAATATCAAAACCACCACCGCCATCTAGTGTATTAGTACCTAAACCGCCATCTAAAATATTATCGTTACCATCACCCACCAAGGTATCATTAAAGTTAGAGCCAGTCAGGTTTTCTATACTAGAATAATTGTCCCCTGCTGCATCATTGGTATTCACGCTAGGATCAGCCAAGCTAGCGATTACACCCGCTGTAGAATGGGCATAACTTACAGTATCGATCCCCGCAACGCCTCTAAATGTATCACCGCCACCAAGTCCTTCTAAAATGTCATCCCCAGCACCGCCGTCGATAATGTTGACTAAACCATTACCAATTAATACATCATTAAAAGCTGAGCCTTGTAAGTGATTAATGTTCACATAAGTATCGCCTGCCGCATCGCCACTATTAAACACTGCGGGGCCAGCACCAAAACTGGTGGTTAAAGTAGCTGTTACACCAAGGCCTGCAGCGGTAGTAATGCCTTCTGCAGCCAAGTAAGCATTACCAGCATTCGCATAACTTGCTGTGGCAGAAGTGGCAGAGGCGCGTAAATTATCCGCGCCCACAAAACCCTCTAAAAGACCACGTCCATACAAATCATTAGCCACCGCGTTACCATATACTAGGTCGCCAGCACTGGCATATATATTTTCCATGTTTAAAATGGTATTGCCTGCGCCTTCTGCCGTCATCACAATGCCCATTGCCGCATTTTGTGCAGTGGTCAACAGTGAGGCCGTTGCAGATTGGCCAGACCAATCTAAATACCACGTATCAATGCCATTACCACCATCGATATAGTCACTGCCGTACATACCACGAATCCAGTTGTTAGCGTCATTGCCTATTAACACATCGTTCCACTGGCTAGCACCATAGATATATTCAATGTTAATCAAGGTGTCGTTACCACTGCCACCTGTCACTATGCCTGTGGCCAGATTTACATTTACGCCAGAAACTGCATTACGATAGTCAACCGTGTCACTCACCCCAGCCCCGCCAGTGATGATATTGTCACCATTGTTAACATAAACGTATAGCCTATTGGTACCGGTTACCGTCACATTTTCAATGCCGTTAAAATTACCAATTACAGTGCCGCCACCGTAACCGTTTTGGAGTATGCCGCCAACTTGATTCACTGAGGTTTGCATATTAAAGGTAATATCAGTTGCTCCAGCACGGTCAATCACCAGCGTGTCGCTACCCGTTCCACCAACAATTGTGTCAACTGCTGTGTCAAAATTAGTCAGTCGAATAATATCGTTGCCAGCGCCACCGTTAAGCTCTACTAGGCCAACACCATCATCAATCAACGTATCATCCCCATCGCCACCAAACAGCTTATCTACCCCTGCACCGCCGGTAATCAAGTCATCGCCGCCTGCGCCAGATAGCACATTGTCGCCAGCATCCCCAGTAATTTCATCATTAAATGCTGTACCCAACAAATTTTGAATATTGCTGTACGTATCACCGGCTGCATCGTTAGTATTCAAACTCGGGTCAATTAACGAAGCAAACACCGCTGTGGCGCTATGTTCATAACTGGCCGTGTTGCTACCTGCGCCACCAATCAGTGAATCTGCACCACCCATGCCTTCGAGAATATCGTCACCATCGCCACCATTTAAAACATTATTGTTAACATCTCCAATGAGTATATCGTTGTAGTTGCTACCCGCCATGTTTTCAATGCTAATGTAGGTGTCGCTCGCAGCATCACCTGAGCTACTAAAACCAGCTAAACCCGCTGTCAATGATGCAGCCACTCCTGTAATTGCATGTGCATAACTTGCCGTGTCATTGCCATTGCCGCCAATCAGGGTGTCAGAACCTTCCATGCCTTCTAGGATGTCATCACCATCGTTACCTGTGAGAATATTGGCACCATTATCACCAATTAACGTATCGTTAAAGTTTGAGCCTCTGAGGTTTTCAATGCTTGAAAAAGTATCTCCTGCCGCATCGTTGGTTTGTGTGACCACGGGGCCTACCGTAAATACGGTGTTAAGTGAAGCAACCACGCCTAAAGCAGCGTGTTCGTAGCTTGCAGTATCATTGCCATTGCCGCCAATTAAAATATCTGCGCCAGCCATGCCTTCAACGATATCGTTACCTGTACCACCATTTAGGGTATTATTTGCACCATCGCCTATCAATGTGTCATCCTGATTGCTACCCACCAGGTTTTCAATGTTTGTAAACGAATCTCCCGCGGCATCATTGGTCTGAGGCACCAAGCCAGTGGTCAGCGTTGCAACAATGCCACTGGTAGAGGCGGCATAACTTACGGTATCAATACCAGCACGCCCATCATAGGCATTAGCCTGAACGCCTAAGCCGCTAATAAACGTATCATTGCCTGCACCACCAATCAAGTTTTCAATAGAAATCAGCGCATCACCATCGGCTTCGCCTTGTGTTCCTGTATTGCTGGCCAAACTCACCGTTACGGCTGAAACGGCGTATTCGTAGCTGGCTGTATCATTGCCATCTCCACCGTTTAACACATCCCCATTTCCACGGCCGACAAGTTTATCATTGCCTGTTCCGCCAAGAAGCACGTTCTTTTGTGCGTCCCCTATCAGGATGTCATCAAAATTAGACCCTGTTAAATTCTCAATATTAACGTAAGTGTCTCCAGCGGCCTCACCAGTGTTAATAACACCTAAACCTGTATCAAGCGAGGCAGTAACGCCTGTTGCAGCGTTATAGTAGGTCGCAGTATCGATACCTTGTCCGCCATCTAGCACATCAGCGCCCAAGCCACCATCTAGCACATCATTGCCAGTACCTGCGTTGATATTATCGTCGCCATCGCCACCGTGTATCAGGTCAGGACCTGCACCAGCATTGATGGTGTCGTTGCCATCGCCAGCAAACACTTCAACGCCTACGCCTGCTCTTGGCAACACCATCAGTGGGTCGCCTGTTGAACTGGTAACTGTAAAATCTTCTTGTGTTACTGCATCACGCCAGGTGAAGTTTAAGTTATTAACCACCTCAAATGCGAAAGGACCAGCCTTACCATTCACAATAACATCAGCACCAAAATCTACCGGTGCAGCACTGTCATTAACGTTATAAACAATAAAAACATCTAAACCAGTAAGCAACATGGCTGCATCTGGTGTGACATGCCATGAGTTAGAGGTTGGACTATCGCGGGTAACGCCTACGCCTTGCAAATCAAACCCTGGAATGAGTGCGATTTTGGCCGCATTAAAAATCAGTTGAATGGAATCAACTTGAGAGAAATTATTTAGGGTGATGTGTAGATCTTTACTCCATTGCCCAACGCCTGCACTGAAAGCTGCGTTAAAGTCGATGACATCTGCTGCTGCAGTGCCGTTAATGATTTCTACTGTAGATTGTCCCGCAGGGCTGGCACGAGCGGCCAACTGATCTGTAGAGGCGGTTGCATCATATGAACCCAATGGCAAATCAGCACGGCCTGTAGGTGTAACCTTAAATTGTGGTGATGTAAATAACATAGCCGTGGCATTAGGTAACCCTAGTCCGGTGCCATCCAACAAATCTTGCACACTTTGCGTTGTTTTACCCACACGGTAGGTAGCTGGTTGCGAAGTAACTAATGGCACTACGGTTGCAGGCACTTCGCCTTCCCCACCACCTGCACCAACGCCGTTACCATTCGGTTTACTAGCACTGGAGGTGCCAGTACCCACCTTCATCATCGGTGCTGGCGGCGCACTTTCAGGTAATGGGTTATCTTGAACAGCCGTTGCTTCGCAGGCAAGTTCCTGGGCTTCAACATTATCCGTGACTACTCTTAGGCTGCCTGCCTTTGCCGGGTTAGCCACACCAACCAGCTTAAATAATTCTGAGAGCAGAATTTTTTGATCAGAAAAAACCGCACTAGGTGGATTGGGTGCCAATGCGTCGAGCGCGCCGTTGACAATCACGACGTGATCGCCATTGCTAAAGGTCAGCAGCAAATCAACATCCGCAACATCAACCTGTGTCAGCGTTTTGAGTGATTCTTTGACAACAATCGTACCATCTTGCGTAACGTCTGCACGTACTACATCTGTCACCGTTAACGCTCTAGCTACCGTAGAGGATTCGGTACCCTGTACAGAACTTTTTACTTGGCTTGCTGGTTCGTTTGCCATTTCAGTATCTCACTTTTCAATTTCGTGTAGAAATATAAATTTCAATCTAAATTAATTGCTAATCAGCTTAATTTGAGCCTGTTGATGACTTTACCTTAACTCTATTCGCTAACGTAATGAAAATATAGCAATAATCATGCCTTATATTAAACTAAATTGTCTTAATTACAATATTTTTACTAAAAATTGGCAGTATAAACATCAGATTATTTTATCTTTGCCTATCTTCTTGCTGATGCCTCAACAGGCGATGCGTTTCAGACGTATCATCGGCCATACGCACAATCATTTCGCGCATTAAATTAACAACTTCGTCGTTACTTTTTTCCATAAGACCTAATACGCTGCCTAACTGCCTACCGACACGTTGCAACTCCATTCTAAAGTTATTCATCGCCTCAGCTTGCTCAGCCAATGTTCGCAACATATCCGCCCGTTGTTTTTGGAAATCATCTACTTCAGCGCTGAGTGAGCGCTCTTGCAGGCGTGAAGATTCAGCTAATCGCACTTCGATTCTTCTCAATACTCTTACAAACTCTTCGTCATCGCCCTCTTCAATAGACTCTAAGAGCGCACTTGTATCATTTCGAATTGCTTCTTTTTTATCAGCAGCTTCTTTGCGAACAATGCCCTGAGCGACTTGGCCTTCACCAACTACAGTCTCACCAATATTTGCAATTGTTTTCTGACCAGAAACAACTTTTCTCATTGTCAGTTGTTCGGCAGACCCTGCACCTAACTTATCAATTCCAGTTTTACTATAGGCAAAACCATCTCTAGATAAGGCAAACTCAATATGTTGCGCAACCTCTGAGCCCAATATGGACAAAATCTCACCCATACAACGGCGCACAGACACCATCATAAACCCTAGTATGATTGAGCCAAGCAAACCATACATCGATGCCGAGAACGCAATGCCCATGGAGTGCATCGGCGCTTCCATACGTTTCACCATCTGCCCAAATACTTCGATAGGGTCAGCGGTTTTCATGTCAAGCGAACCAAAACTTGAAATTAACGTGGCAATATCATTTAAGGTCGCCAATAGACCAATAAAAGTACCAAGCAAACCCAGACCCACTAACAGGCCACTCAAAAATGATGGTAGCGCGTTTCGGCTGCTTAAGCGTTTTGAAGCTTTTTCAATTTCACTTTCAAGTGCAATTTGCTCTTGGTGTGTAATCGCTCGGCCAGATGAGGCCGCAATCATACGGAGTACATAAGCAATATCGGCATCGTAATTTAAAGCTTTAGTTTGTAAGGTAGCAGGGTCCGCACCTGATCGCACCGCTTCCGAAAAATCTGATAGCTGCTTACCTTCATGCACTAACTTACTGATGCTCATTAAAATTAAAATACCGCCAACCAGCGTGATAATAAAAATCAAATAGTTAATTTGAGGATGTGGATTGCTAGATATCGTTTTCATGATGGCTGAACGATAAATAAATGCGACAATCAACAAGAACGCGAATGGCAGCACCGTATAAAGATAATAAATTCTTAAACGCTTATACATAATCTATTCCACTTAAAATGGTTTTATAAAAAGTCTATTCAATCAAACAAAAAAACAACCTAAATCGGGTCTCTAAAAGCCACATCTCTAAACCGCATGAGAGGCGATAAGATATATGAAAGTATGGTCCGTTTTCCTACCACAATATCGGCAACTGCTGTCATACCGGGAACGACAACCAAGTCTTTTTGGTCCGCACTCACGGTTATCATCACTCTGTAATATCGTCCTTCATGCTCGTCCACTAAGGTATCCGCACTCACTTCAGTCACTTTGCCTAGCATTGCCCCGTAAGTGGCATAATCGTATGCGCCTATTCGCACACGCGTAGGCAGACCGCTACGTAAATTGGCGCGATCATTCGGCCTTGCTCGCGCTTCAATTAATACATTTTTATCTTCAGGTGTAATTTCCATCAACACTTCACCTGGACGCACCACACCGCCCACCGTCGCAACTACAAGCCGATTGATAAAGCCTGCAACTGGTGCACGTACAATATTACGGTCTAGCCTATCGGTATTGGTATCAATGACCATAGAAGACTTTTCAATATCTGCTCTCACTTGCGTAAGCTCAGAAGATGCTTCAGAACGATATCTTGCCCATAACTCGCCTACACGAGACTCGGTTTCAGACACTGCCGCCCGTAGCCTTGGAATCATTGATTCCGCCTCTGCAATTTGACTTGAAAGCTTCTGCACCCGTGATTGACTATCAAGCAACTCTAAATGAGAAGCCGCATTATCACGATTAAGGCCTTCAATAACACGGTACTGCTGTTTTGCAACGTCTAATTCAGAAAGAAGATTCCGTCGCCTGCTTTCTGCTTCAGAAATATCACCACGTTTTTGCGCACTTTGGTCACGTAACACTCTTGCTTCTTCAGAAAGTCTTGCACGCCTTGCATTAAATGCAGCGATTTCAGCCGCTTTAACTTCTTCATCCACCAAATCCTTAGGGAAGTTAATTTTTCCTTGCCCTGTCGCCTCAGCCAGTAATCTCGCTTCCCTGCCACGAAGGGATGATAAATTGGTTTTTTCTTGCCCTAGGCTTGACCTTGCCTGTACATCGGCTAATTCCATGAGTGATTGCCCCGCCTTAACGACCTCACCCTCTTGCACCAGAATTTTTTTAACAATTCCACCTTCTAAATGCTGAACAATTTGCGACTTTCCAGCAGGAACAATACGCCCATTTGCGCGCACGATTGTGTCAATGCTTGCAATGCTACTCCATGTAACAAAAGCCAAGAGGCTGAACAAAACAAGGATCACAAAACTTCGACGCGGATTAAAAAATTCCATTTTTTTCTAATTCCACATCGTTATTCGAACCGCACAGCTATCGTGAAGTCACCAACACACGTGCATTATTGGCACTTGCTGGGCCTTCAGTAATAACCACATCAATTTTGTCTGCTGGCACCTTCATCTCTATGAGCTGATTTCGTACAGCCATCGCGCGATAAAAGCCTAGACGTTTAGCCTCAGAAAAACCTTTTGGCACAGTGACGGAAATTTTTGCCGAGCGATTGGCAGCAATTGCAGCTAAGGTATTTCTTAGTGTTTCGGCTTCTGAACTGCTTAAAGTGACCGCATCGTTTTCAAAGCTCACCACCACACCAGAGCCTGAATCGGCAGTACGTTCAAGTTCTTTATCCGGTTGAGGAAGCGGTGTTTTTGCAATCACCACTTTTTGCTTACCCGAAATAGTATTTTTGACAAGGGCTTGTTGTTGCGCCGCCTGTAATTGTTGTTGCAATTGCTGAATTTGTGCGTCTTTTTGCTGCACAATTTCATTGACTTGGGTTTGTCTATTTTCAGTTTCCAGCGCAGCAACGGGCGTGGGTAAGCTAGATTCTGCAGCGGTAACAGCAGCTGAATTTTCTTTATGGCGGCTTAATTCAAGGGCAAACATGAAAACCGCCACAATCATGATGGTTAACATAAAAAGCAGATTTAGTACTAAGTTGGCTATCGCATCAACATAGCCGGGCCAAAAAATATCAGCCCCATCTTCTTGGCTAGTTTCAATAGACATGCATTAACCCTCAATATTTCTCATATTAGTTCACACCCAGTTCTGCGGGCGATGCAGCACCAATAGCTGCATCCGACGTTTTTGGCGGCCCTTGTAAGAGCCTTGCAATTTGTGCTACAGCCGCAATTTCTTGTGTGTGTAAATTCACCAGACGTAAACGTGCTTGGTAAAACCGATCATATACATCAAGCATATCTAGCAGCGATTGATTACCTGAAAGCATACGTTTTGACATTGCCTGTGCGGCAGAGGTGATGGAAGCTAGCTCACGATAGCCTTCATCAATGCGCAAGCGTGTCGCTTCCAGGGTTGCGTATTGCGCTGAAAGGCTTTGTAACACGCGACGGCGCTGATCATCTACGCGATATTTTAACTCTTCATAACGGGCGGCTTTTTCTTCGTTGTATTTAAGGTCACCGCCACCATTAAATAAAGACCAATTCATTACCACCATTAAGCGCTGATCACGTTGACTGTCATTTGAACCGCCAGCATGCACGCTATTGGTATCTGAAAGCTCTAAATCTACCCTTGGTAAGTAACGGCTTTTGGCAGCGGTTTTATCAAGTTCAGCCGCGAGCATTTCTGCTTTAAGCTGGGCGATTTCAGGATTGGCCTCAAGCGCTAACTCCATCGCTTTATCCAGCGAGTTTGGCACAATTGACAGCCCCACTTCTTCCAAATCAGGTAGCCGAATATTGCTAGGTGCTAAATTCACCTGCCGCACAAAGTCAACACCAGCGGCAGCATGTGCTGCCTCTTGCTCAATACGTGAAGAATGGGCGCTTAAACTACGTGCACGCACGCGTTCTTTGTCAGAGTTGCTGGCCGCCCCTGCCCCAGCGCGTTTTTCAACATAGCGAAATAGTTCTTGAATTTGCGCTTCGTAATCGGCTGTCATATCGGCAGAAATGCGGCTAGAAGCCAGTGCTAGATAGGCATTGATGGTTGAAAGATAAGTCTCGCCCTCACTTGAACGCTGACCTTCTTGGCGTGATTGCTCTACCACCTGACGGCGCTTGTAGTCATAGTAACCAGGTAAATCTAGCAAAGGCTGTTTCAGCGTTAAGCTGGTATCACTCCGTCCATGACTATTTCTGGATTCAGGTTTACCCGTAACGCCATCAATTTGAACACCGGGGGATGAAATCTCTCTACCGCCTTTGGCTTGCAGCAATAATGAGGGCAATAAAAAGGCCTTTGCTTGCCCGGTTTGCGCTTTGGCTTGGCCTACACGGGCTGAGGCTACTAAAACATCACGGCTAAATCCTAACGACGCCTTCACCGCCTCGGCCATATTAAGCTGACCAATAGGACTCACTTGGTCAACGTGCTCTTCCTGAATGCCCGCCACTCCGCGCGCGTAGGCACCACGCATATCCGAAGACACCGCAATTTCATAAGTACCGACTAAACCGACTAAACTGCGCTCAGACGGAACGCCAAATTTCGTTTCAAGCCCATTAGCCAGTTTGACTTCACCAACATCAGGCAATAGATTTAAATCCTCGGTGTATGGCTTTACTGGTGTAATCACCACAGAAGTATCGGTCGATTTCGCTTCAGACTGCGCAGGACTGGCGATTGATTTTTTAGTAATTGATTTACGTTGTGAAGGAGGCAACACAGCATTGATGGCTTCAACCGCTGCATTGGCTGCATTGGCTGCACTTTCAGCCGCTAAGGCTGCGGCACTGGCAGCTGTCGCTGCTGCTGCAGCTGCATCTGAAGCAGAAGATAATGTTGTACTTTTTTGCGTTTCTGCTGCTGTTGCATTACCATTTTCTGCAAAAGCAATCGGAGCGTTCAAACTGATGCCAGCAAACATCAGCAAGTAGTGAGCGCGTTTTAGCCCTAGTTTCATTCCATCCCTCTGTGTTCTAAATTGCTTGCCAATTGTCCGCGCAGGCGCTTAAACCCTAGCAATACGTTAATTTTTTTAGAGTATATAGCAAAAATTTACAATTACCATAATTTTAGGCAAAATTGAGACACTAAAAAATTAGCTAAAAAACGTACAAAATCGAACAAACCTTTTACGCTGCTCTGCAAGCCTTTATTTATAAGGCTCGCAGGGCATGTTTTTTCTCTCGAGGAATTTAATCTGCGAATGAAAGCGTGAAATTGTTGCAAAAAACCAACAAAAGCAAGCAGTAAAAAATAGTTAATTATTCTCTGTGGATCCAAGCAAAAGCTTTTCATTGACTGTGACTTTCGCTTTTTCACGTAAAGACTGCTTATAAGCAGCAAGATATTCGCTGTTCAAAGCAGTTTCTAATTCATTTTGTGCTAATTTTTCAGCCGCTGGATCTTCTGATTTCAAGGTTTTTGCCTCAAGCACTTTTACCAGCAAGTAGCCTTGTTGCTTATCAGCCAAGCCCGAATAAGCCGGTAATTTTGATACATCTGTTTTAAAAGCCTGCGTCATTGCTAACTCAGTTAAGCCTTCGGCATTTTTTCGATCTACCGCAACTTCAGATGTCCACTGTAAATCTGCTACTGGTTTGCCGGCGCGTAAGTCTTTGAGCGCCGCCTCACCTTTCGTTGAGGCTAATTTTGCAGCCGCTTCTAATTTAAGTAAAGCTTCAATGCCCTCTTTTACTTCATCAAAGCTTTTTTGCGTTGCAGGTTTATAATCAACCACACGCGCAGAGACTAGATTATTTGGTGAAACCTCCATTGCCGCCGTGTTGCGACGGTCTTTCAACGACTCTGCTGAGAAAATTAAGTCTACAAACTTGCTGTTATCTTTGAAAAACTTAGCGGCTGATTCACGTGTCAGCCAGTCCGACTTCTGAACTTCACTGCCAAATGCTTTAGCCGCTGGCGCGAGGCTGTTGGATTGCGTATAAACCAGTTCACTGAACCCCTCAGCCTGTTTAATAAATTCATCTTGCGCTTTCTTAAACATTAAGTCGCCTTTAATTTGCGGCTTTAATGTTTCAAAATCCGTGTTTTCACCAATCACCTCGGTCACTTTAATAATATGATAACCATACTCAGACTCAACCAGATTGCTCACTTCATTTACTTTTAAGTCATAAATCGCCTTTTCAACAGGCGGCGTGAAATAACCACGGCCCTGCACACCTAAATCACCGCCTTTCGAAGCAGACTCATCATCTTGCGAATTTTTAACCGCAAGCGCTTCGAATGTTTTTGGTGCCTTCTTGATTTCAGCTAGCAAACCTTCTGCTTTCGCCTTGGCTTCTGCTTTCTTTTCTGGTGTTGGGTTAACACCAAAACCAATCAAAATGTGGCTCGCACGACGTTGTTCTTTGGCTTTGATATTGTCGATATTATCGTCATAAAATTTACGCACTTCAGCGTCATCAACACCCACCCCAGTGATGAGTTGCGCTGCAGACAATAGTAAGAATTCAATTTTAACTTGCTCAGGATGCATCAACTTTGCTTTATGCTGATCGTAATAGGCTCTGACTTGTGCTGGCTCTATCTTCACCTGGTCAACAAAATCTTTTGTTTTGATTTCAGCTACCGCTACCACGCGTTGCTGATTAGTTAGTTGGTTCGCCTGTTCAGCCCGTGCATTTGAAATAAAACCCAACTTAGCAAAGTTGTCTTGCGCCTGTTGTGCTAATAAATCGGCACGGATACGTGCTTCAAACTTATTAGGTGTCAATTTGGCATCCGTAAGCGTTTGGTCATAAAGCTCTTGTGAAAACTTACCGTCTTTTTGAAACTCCGGCATGCCTGTGATGTAGGTCGTTAACTGCATATCACTAATGGCAAAATTTGCGTGTTTAACTTCATCATCCAGCAGTTGATCATTGATGAGCTGATTGAGCGCGAATGATTTCATTTCTGGCAGGTCAGGTGCTGCAGGATCAATTTTCCCTTCAGATTGCAGACGATTGCGAATATTCTTAAGTGCGTTATCGTACGCTTGGATAGAAATATTATTTTTACCCACTTTTGCTATCGCCACATTGCTACCTGCACTACTTAAATATGAGTCAATGCCAAACAATGCAAATGGAATGGTAATGAGTGCCAACAAGGCCTTGCCTACCCAACCTTGAGCAACCGAACGAATACTATCTAACATAACGCATTTACCTTTAACATAAATTCTGAAATTTTAGGACTGGCAATTAAGCTTGAGCTTACTAAGTGACATGCAAACCAAACCAAATAAAGTCCAAATTTTGGGATACGAGACTATAGCATATTTCTAATATTGCATAAGCTACCAAACGCTCTGACAAAGCATAAGCGAATAAGTTTTAACGCATAAAAACAAAAAAGCCTGCATTGTCTAAGACGATGCAGGCTAATTGTCAGTGGCGGAGTGGACGGGACTCGAACCCGCGACCCCCGGCGTGACAGGCCGGTATTCTAACCAACTGAACTACCACTCCTAAAACTATATTTTGAATATAGCTTAAACTTATTTTGCAATGAATTTAAACGATATTGAAAATTTGTTGCCGTCATTATAACAAAATAAAAGAGCGCTTAAACTACCAGCACTCTTAATTTTTACAATTAGGGACGGCTTTTAAAACATTTGTTGGTATTTATGGTGGGTGCTAACGGGGTCGAACCGCTGACATTCGCCTTGTAAGGGCGACGCTCTACCAACTGAGCTAAGCACCCTGCTTAACCAACAAAGAACGCTAGTTTACAGCATCTTTAAGAGATTTACCAGCCCTAAATTTAGGAGAATTTGCAGCTTTGATATTAATTGTTGCACCAGTACGTGGGTTACGGCCACTACGTGCTTCACGCTTACCTACATAAAATGTACCAAAGCCAATTAAAGTGACTAATTCGCCCTTTTTCAATGCCGTAGTAATTAAAGCTGTCGTTGCATCTAATGCACGACCAGCTGCCGCTTTTGAAATACCTGCTGCTTCTGCAATTTGGTCAATTAATTCTGATTTATTTGCCACTTGTACTCTCCCTTGTTTAAGATGGATTTAATTCACTCATTCTGAGCAACTAATACTCATACAGCTTTATATCAAGCCTACAAAGCCCATGTCAAGCTTTTATCAGCATGTTCGTGCATTTTTTTAAATTAATGCTTCGTGTTGTCTGAAATTACGACATTACTCTCAAGCGTTTTGTCAGCGGGCTGCACTTCTTTTGCTGAAAGATCACTGACCAATTCATTTTCTGGTAATGGAGAAGGAAGTTTCTCCAATGCCAACGCCAAAACTTCATCAATCCATTTTACAGGATGAATATCCAGCTTGTTTTTTATGTTTTCAGGAATATCGGCAAGGTCTTTAACATTCTGTAATGGAATCAAAACTGTTTTGATGCCACCACGGTGTGCCGCGAGCAATTTTTCCTTCAAGCCGCCAATCGGCAAGACCTCGCCCCTTAAGGTAATTTCGCCTGTCATTGCAACATCCGCACGCACTGGAATCCCAGTGAGAATAGAGACTAGCGCAGTAGTAATCGCAATCCCTGCACTGGGACCATCTTTTGGCGTCGCACCTTCAGGAAAATGAATGTGAATATCATTTTTTTCGTAAAAGTCATCTGCAATGCCAAGCCGTTTGGCCCGGCTACGCACCACGCTCATTGCAGCCAGTGTAGACTCCTTCATCACTTCACCAAGCTTACCTGTGGTCGTTGTTTTACCTTTGCCAGGCAACAACACGGCTTCTATCGTTAGCAACTCACCTCCAACAGAAGTCCACGCCAACCCTGTCACTTGACCTATTTGATTTTCTTTCGCGGCCACGCCATAGTCGTAACGCTGGACACCCAAATACTTATCTAGGACTTTTGGCGTGACTGTGATTTTTTTAGTTGCTTTTGCTCCTTCTTTTGCCTTAGCGGTCAGTAATTCCTTCACAACTTTTCTACAGACTTTTGAAATTTCTTGTTCTAATTTACGAACACCGGCTTCTCTAGTGTAGTAACGCACAATGTCACGAACCGCTACATCTGAAACAGTGACTTCAGCGTCCTTTAAGCCATGTGATTTCAATTGCTTAGGCACTAAGTAACGCATCGCAATATTCACTTTTTCATCTTCCGTATAGCCTGAGAGATGAATAATCTCCATACGGTCTAACAGTGCAGCAGGAATATTCATCGAGTTTGCGGTAGCGACAAACATCACATCAGATAGGTCATATTCAACTTCTACATAATGATCCGCAAAAGTATGATTTTGCTCAGGATCAAGCACCTCCAACAAGGCTGAAGAAGGGTCACCGCGCATATCTTGACCCATCTTATCGACTTCATCAAGTAAGAATAAAGGGTTTTTAACACCGACTTTGCTCATACTCTGCAAAATCTTACCTGGCATTGAACCGATATAAGTTCTTCTGTGACCTCGAATTTCAGATTCATCACGCACACCACCCAGCGCCATACGTACAAACTTGCGATTAACGGCTTTTGCAATGCTCTGACCCAGTGAGGTTTTACCAACGCCAGGTGGACCAACCAAGCAAAGAATAGGCGCCTTAATTTTATCTACACGCTGTTGAACAGCAAGGTATTCTACAATACGCTCTTTTACTTTTTCCAAGCCATAATGGTCATCGTCCAATATTTTTTCAGCAGCCAATAAGTCTTTGCTTATCTTCGTTTTTTTCTTCCACGGAAGATTGATAAGCGTATCAATATAATTGCGAACAACCGAAGCTTCGGCCGACATCGGCGACATCATCTTTAATTTTTTAAGTTCACTCGCTACTTTAGCAAGCGCCTCTTTTGGCATATGTGCATCTTGGATACGCTTTTCAAGCTCATCCATTTCAGCATTTTCATCCTGTTCACCCAGCTCCTTTTGAATGGCCTTAACTTGCTCATTCAAATAATATTCCCGTTGGGTTTTTTCCATTTGGCGCTTCACACGGCCACGAATTCGTTTTTCCACTTGAAGTATATCTATTTCACCTTCCATCAGGCGAAGCAAGTGCTCTAACCGTTCAGCAACGCTAAACATCTCAAGCACTTTTTGTTTTTCATCAAGTTTTAACGTGAGATGTGCAGCAATCGTATCGGCTAAGCGACCCGCATCATCAATCGTAGCCAGGGAAGTGAGAATTTCAGGAGGAATTTTTTTATTCAATTTCACATATTGATCAAACTGTGCAAACACAGTACGCATAAGCGCTTGAATTTCAATGTCGTCCACTGACTCTGCTATCAGTTCAACGTGTGCGGCAAAGCACTCTTCTGTTTCAGTAAAACCAGAAAACTTAGCGCGCTGTACGCCCTCAACTAGTACTTTTACTGTGCCGTCAGGCAATTTAAGCATCTGTAGCACTGTGGCAACAGTGCCTACTTCATACAAGTCTTCTGCGCTCGGCTCATCTTTGTTGGCTGATTTCTGTGCAACCAATAAAATTTGCTTATCACCCTCGGAAGCAATCTCCAATGCTTTCACAGACTTTGTGCGCCCCACAAACAAGGGAATGACAAGGTGTGGATATACAACTACGTCACGCAACGGCAACACTGGTAACATACCAGTTTCAGCGCTAAATAAAGGTAAAGTTTTTATCATGAAGACTTCCAAATTAAGCTAAAGTTATAAGCTATCAATGCCTACACAACAAATAATGGGGTTAAAGGCCTCGCCTTCAAGCCCCATCTAAGATGAAATAACAACTGTTTTTACTATCGCTAACCCACTGCTTCTTCAGCAGGCTTATCAGAATAAATCAAAATTGCAGGTGAATCACCACGAATGACGCCATCATCAATGACAACTTTAGTGAGATTTTTTAGAGAAGGCAACTCATACATAATTTCAAGGAGAGAGTGCTCTAGGATTGAGCGCAATCCGCGTGCACCGGTTTTACGCTCTAACGCTTTTTTAGCAATCAAGTGAAGCGCTGACTCCCTAAACTCTAACTCAACACCCTCCATTTTAAAGAGCTTAATGTACTGTTTGGTGAGTGCGTTTTTAGGTTCAGTAAGAATTGTCATCAATGCGGATTCATCAAGCGACTCCAGCGTAGCAACGACTGGCAGACGACCAATAAACTCAGGAATCAAACCAAATTTGATTAAATCTTCAGGCTCTACATCACGTAATACATCACCCACCTGTCGACTATCGTCTTTACTTTTTACTTCCGCACCAAAACCAATGCCACCCTTTTCAGAACGTAGCCGAATGACTTTTTCCAAGCCATCAAAAGCACCACCGCAAATAAATAGGATATTAGTTGTATCCAACTGCACGAATTCCTGATTAGGGTGTTTACGCCCGCCCTGTGGTGGTATTGAAGCCACTGTACCTTCAATAAGTTTCAGCAGCGCTTGCTGCACACCTTCGCCTGACACATCTCTAGTAATGGATGCATTTTCAGACTTTCTTGAAATCTTATCGACTTCGTCAATGTAGACAATACCGCGCTTAGCTTTTTCGACATCGTAATCGCATTTTTGCAATAGTTTTTGCATGATGTTTTCAACATCCTCACCCACATAACCTGCTTCAGTCAATGTGGTTGCATCAGCCATGACAAAAGGCACATCCAAAAGTCTTGCAAGCGTTTGCGCTAACAGTGTTTTACCTGAACCAGTCGGGCCTATCAGTAAAATATTACTTTTAGAAATTTCAACTTCATCTTTTTGGCCGCCATCTGACAAATTATTATGGCCCAGACGTTTGTAGTGGTTATAAACCGCTACAGCAAGATTTTTCTTCGCATGCGTCTGACCTATCACATATTGATCTAATATCTTGCAAATCTCTTGTGGCGTAGGCAAGCTTTGCTCGGTCGACTTGAGCCCGTCTGTATTTTTAACTTCTTCTTTAATAATGTCGTTGCATAAATCAACACACTCGTTACACACAAATACTGACGGCCCAGCAATGAGTTTCTTCACCTCATGCTGGCTTTTGCCACAAAATGAGCAATACAGTAATTTATCGCCATCGGCCTTATTCGCCATATGTCATTCCTATTTTATCAAGTATTCACTAAATTATAAGTCGATTACTATTTAAACTTAGTTATATCACTATTAGTTACGGCCTAGAACACGTTATCTTTAAAAAATCTTTATACGGCTTGTGTGCGACTGGCAATCACTTTATCAATCATACCGTAAGCAACAGACTCATCTGCACTCATAAAATTATCGCGCTCAGTGTCAACATCAATTTCCGCTGCTGTTTTACCAGTATGATGCGCTAAAATGGCATTTAATTTTTCGCGTAAATACATGATTTCTTTTGCTTGAATGGCGATATCTGTAGACTGGCCTTGAAAACCGCCAGATGGCTGATGAATCATCACACGTGAATTCGGTAAGCTGTAACGCTTGCCTTTTGCACCTGAAGCCAACAAAAACGCTCCCATACTCGCTGCCTGACCAATGCACAAGGTGCTTACATCAGCCTTAATAAACTGCATGGTGTCATAAATTGACATGCCAGCAGTCACTGAACCACCTGGTGAATTAATATAAAGTGAAATGTCTTTATCGGGGTTTTCAGCCTCAAGAAACAACAATTGAGCTACAACTAAGTTTGCAGATTGGTCATTGACTGGGCCAACCAAGAAAACCACACGTTCTTTCAGTAAACGCGAATAGATATCGTAAGAGCGCTCACCGCGGCCACTCTGCTCAACGACCATTGGGATATATCCTAGGCCCTGTGGCACCATTGCTTGACCAGATACAGGTGCCACTTCATTCAAGTTAGACATCTGAATCATGATGTACTTCCCATTAAATCATCAAACTTTACTTTTTTATCCGTCACTTTGGCATTTGACAACACCCATGCAACAGCGTTCTCTTCCGTAGCCAAAGCTGCGGGTTCATCCAGACGTTTTGGGTCTGCAAAATACCAGGTGACCACTTCTGAAGGGCGCTCAAAACTTTGAGCAAACACATCCACCATGGCGCGCACTTGATCAGCGGTTGCATGTAATTTATTTGAATTGATAATATCGCCAAGAATTAAACGTAATTTCGTGCTGCGTTTTGCCTGTTCTTCAAACATACTAGGCTCTAACTTGATAACACTCATGTCTGCCCCGCGCTGTTTCAGATTTTGCGCTGTTGTTTCCATCATACGGCTGATTTCTGTATCTAATAGCACCTTTGGAATATCCAAGTCTGTGCTATCAACCAATGCCTGAAACACCTGCTCTTTAAGCTTGGCACTTATGCGCTTGGCAACTTCCTGCTTGAGGCTTTCTGTGACCTCTGCTTTCATTTTTTCAACATCACCATCTTCAACCCCAAGTCCTTTAGCGAATTCAGCATCAATTGCAGGCATTTTTGGTTCAGATACGCTGATATAAGTGACATCATAGGTCACTGTTTTTCCGGCCAACTGTTCAGGCTGATGATCTGCTGGATAACTAATTTCAAACTGTTTTGTGCTACCTACTTTTTCGCCCGCTAAATTTTCATCAAATGAAGCGATACGACCGCCTTCGCCTAACACTAGATCAATACCAGTGTCTCCTGTAGACTCAACTTCTTTTCCGTCAATGCTCGCTTTAAGAGTGACATTCACACGATCGCCATTTTTAGCAGCGCGCTTAACCGGCACAAAAGTCACGCGCTGTTTGACTAACACATCTAATGTTTTTTTAACATCGGCATCACTGACCTCAATAACAGGACGCTCGATTTTAACTTTTGAAAGATCACCCACATTCACTTCAGGGAACACTTCAAAGGTTGCGGTATATTCTAGTGATTCGGACGCGGCACCAAATGGCTTATGCTCAATATTTGGAAAGCCCGCAACGCGCAATTTCGCCTCGTCCACTGCATCTCCAAAGCTTTTTTCAACAGCACCAGAATAGACTTCGTCACGCACTTGGTCGCCATAGTGTTGATTAACCAAGCCCAATGGTGCTTTTCCTGGCCTAAAGCCAGCGAATTTAGCGGTACGTGAAATTTGCGCTAAACGTTGTTTAATTTGCGCCTCCAATGGTTTTAATGGAACAAAGATCGTGATGCGACGCTCTAGTTTTCCAAGTGTTTCAACATTCAATGCCATGCGGTTTATTCCTAAAATCTAAATGCAATCAAGTAATCGTAATTGATTCAATCTGAACGTTACAGGTTTGCTTTAATAAAGTTAAATTTGAGCGAAATGTAAGAAAAAATCCATCGTTATTTGGTAAGGCAAGAGGGAAACAAACAAGTTTACTACTCACCCAAGAACGATAGATCGACAGACTTACGACTTCGTGCGATTTCAGCGAAAGACTATAGCATATTAGCCTTTTCTAAACAAATATCAGCTGAACAATATAATTCTATACCACATTTAAGCGCACAGACTAATCAAGTTGATTAGCCCATTAAAGTAATAGTTGTAAAACCCCTTTTTATGTATTAAACCTCATTTTATTCACACCTAAGTGCGTCAAAAAATCAATTCAACTCTATAGTCACATGAAAAATATATTAAGGTTTTTAAATAATGAAATATAGACGTGAAGTCGATGGCTTGAGAGCCTTAGCCGTATTACCTGTCATCTTTTTTCATGCTGGTTTTGAGATTTTTAGCGGTGGTTTTATAGGAGTAGACATATTCTTTGTTATTAGTGGCTATTTAATTACGACAATCATCTTTGATGAAAAAGAAGCAAATAAATTTTCTATCGTAAATTTTTACGAACGCAGAGCGCGGCGTATTTTGCCAGCGCTTTTCCTAGTAATGGCAATATGTTTACCTTTTGCTTGGGTTTGGCTAATGCCAAGCGATTTAAAAGAGTTCGCACAAAGCCTCACGGCCGTCACCGTATTTTCTTCAAACATTCTATTCTGGAAAACAAGCGGTTATTTTGAATCTGCTGCCGAATTAAAGCCTTTGTTGCACACTTGGAGTTTAGCTGTTGAAGAGCAATATTATTTAATATTCCCTTTATTCATTATCGCCACTTGGCGATATGGAATGAAATGGATGGTAACAGCACTAAGTGTTGTTGCGTTGATAAGCATATCTTTAGCGCAATGGGGCGCGACACACATGCCTCTTGCAACATTCTTTATGTTACCAACACGCTTTTGGGAACTTTTGATAGGTTCATTTATTGCTTTCTATTTTGCATAGTAAGCAGTTTAGTCCGCATTCTTTGAAACTAAGCAATGTTGCTAGCTTAGTTGGGTTGCTAATGATTCTATATGCGATGTTTAAATTTGATAAATTTACAGACTCCTTTTCCGAGCCTATATGCACTAATCCCTGCTTTAGGTTCAGCTTCAATTGTAGTGTTTGCTACGCCACAAACAATTATAGGTAAACTATTAGGCTATAAGTTTTTTGTAGGGGTTGGTTTAGTGAGTTACAGTGCCTACTTATGGCATCAACCGCTTTTTGCATTTGCTCGACAAATTAGCACCACTGAAGAACTTAGCTCTTTAACTTATATAAGTTTGATCACGCTAACAATGAGTTTAGCCTATCTCACATGGCGCTTTGTAGAGCAGCCATTTAGAAACAAGCAAAAATTCAATCGACAAAGTATTTTTACTTTCGCCGTAGTCGGCACGCTTTTGTTTGGCGGCGTTGGGCTAATAGGAAACCACTATGACGGTTTTACATCAAGATTTAAAGGCATTCCAGAATTAACCTCAATTGATGATGCATATGACTACTTTGACTACAAAACCGTGCTAAGAAGGGACGTTTGCCACTCAATACCTTTGATTAAGCTAGAGAAAAATGGCTGTATTGATATCCGTAAAAAAAATATTGTTATCTGGGGTGACTCATATGCGGCAATGCTCTATAGCGGACTTGAAAACGTACGCACGAAAAAGCACCCACAATACGGCATTACACAGCTTTCTGATGATAACGGTCCGCCATTTTTTACTGAAGGCGTTACTGATGACGGAAAAACCTTGATACAAGCAAATACCAATCGTTTATCCATTGTTAAGAAGCTCAAACCAGATGTCGTGATTATTAAATGGATGATTGGTGGCTTCAACGGCATCAAGGATGTTGACCAAACGTTAGTTGAGCTATCTAAGACTGTAGATAAAATTCTGGTGGCTAGTCCAAACTCAAAAGTAGTGATTATTGGACCAGTACCTCAATGGAAGGGCTCACTCATCAAACAGATGATTGAATATTATCAAAAGAATGGAAGCTATCCACCTGCTTACATGCACAGAGGCTTAATCGAAAAAATAAAGCGTGGGATATTGTTTTTAAGGCCAAACTAAATGGCGCGAATATTTCCTATATATCGGCCTACGACGCGCTATGCAACCCTGAGGGCTGCCTTACTAGAACAGGCAGCAGCCCATTAGATATTACGGCGGTTGATTGGGGTCATTTATCAAAGAATGGTTCGATCTACTTAGCAGAAAAAATTGAGAATCAAATTTTCAGAGCCTGTAAATAATTCTGTGTAAATGCAGTATTGAGTGCATTAATTGAAGGGAGGCACTCGGTCACCCAATTCAATACTAAATCGATTTAGCGCAGCTTTCCAATCCCGTAATGGCATTGTCCATT